>LGVF01008477.1_pt1 | contig 50254 bp, 44 predicted proteins | sample 469901 | NCBI WGS metagenome assembly LGVF01 (sample SAMN03893561, study PRJNA290197) | marine sediment metagenome | material: sediment; isolation source: combined push core samples #3730, #5133, and #5579 collected at Hydrate Ridge | place: Pacific Ocean: Hydrate Ridge
GGCAATGCCTGGGACAAAGACCAGGAGTTTTTTACCGATATGCGCTACAGTGCCGGCGTCGGCATGGCCTGGAACAGTCCCATGGGGCCGCTGCGCTTTGCCTGGGGACGCAATCTTGATCCCAAGGATTTTGAAGAGACGTCAGTTTTTGATTTTTCTGTCGGCAAAATGTTTTAGATCTTACATGTCTACACAAAGGAGAATGTCATGAAAAAACTTTGGATAGGTTTAGTGGTAGTGCTGATGCTGGTTGCAACCCCGGTTTTCGCTGCGGAAATGAAAGTCGCTTTTGTCGATCTGCAAAAGGCACTGATGGAATGTGATGCCGGCCAAGCCGCAAAGGGCAGTATGGGCCAGCGGGTTAAGGAATTTCAGACCACCGCTCAGCAGCGCCAGCAGAACCTCAAGAACCTGAATCAGGAATTGGAAAAAAAGAAACTGATGCTGTCCGCCGATGCCAAGGCGGAAAAGGAGCAGGACTATCAGCAGCAGACCAAGGATTTTCAGCGTTTTATCAAGGACGCTCAGGAAGAACTGCAGCAAGAAGAGGCTCGCCTTGGCCGCAGTATCCTTGAAGGTTTGAGCAAAGTGATCAAGGACTTGGGAGACAAGGATGGCTACACCCTGGTACTGGAACGGTCCAACGGGGCGCTGCTGTATGCCGATGATTCCATCGATTTGACGGACAAGGTTATTGCCGCTTACAACAAGGCGTACAAAGTTACTAACGGCAAATAAGGAGCGCCTGTGAAAACCCTCAAGGAATTGGCAGAACTCATTGGTGGGACCGTCGTTGGTGATGGGGATGTAGCGATTCATCGGGTAGCCGGTATCGACAGTGCCAAGGCCGGGGAGATTACTTTCCTGGCCAACCCGAAATACCTGCCTCTGTTGCAGTCTACTCAGGCTTCAGCCGTAATGGTTATGCCTGGCGTCGACGCCCCAGGAGTACCCCTGCTGGTTTGCCCTAATCCCTATTTGGCCTTTGCTAAGGTTTTGACCGCGCTCCATGTAGCTAAGCCGGAATATCGCGGTATCATGGAGGGGGCCTATATCGACCCTGAAACCAAGATAGCTGACGGAGTGACCATTTACCCGGGCTGCGTTATTGGCAAAAACGTTTCGGTTGGGTCAGGAACGACTCTCTATTCTGGCGTGTTGTTGTATGACAATGTCACTGTCGGCGAAGATTGTCTGATTCACGCTGGCACTGTCGTGCGTGAGAGGTGTCGCATCGGGAATCGAGTCATTGTACAACCCAAGGCTGTTATCGGTTCCGATGGCTTCGGCTTTGCTCCAGATGGCAGCAGTTACTTCAAAATTCCCCAGGTGGGTATTGTGGTCATCGAGGATGATGTCGAAATTGGTGCAAACTGCTGCCTTGATCGCGCAGCCCTTGGTGAGACGCGCATCGGGCGAGGCACCAAACTAGACAATTTGGTTCAGATTGCCCACAATGTCAAGATCGGGGCTGACAGTATTATCGTTGCACAAGTGGGAATTGCTGGTAGCACCGAAATTGGCAAGCATTGTACTCTTGGAGGCCAGGTAGGTGTTGCAGGTCATATCAAAGTTGGCGACAACACCATGGTTGGTGCCCAAAGCGGGATTTCTGGTAACGTGCCGGGAGGCGAGGTCGTCTCCGGTACGCCAGCTATTCCCCACCGTGATTGGCTTAAAGCAGCTACAAGCTTTTCCAAACTGCCGGAAATGCGTAAAGAAATTAAACGACTAAAGAAACAGGTCGAAGAATTGCAAGAGCTTACCAAGGAAGGATAACGGGCATGGAGCTCAACGCACAGGATATAATGAAAATACTTCCGCATCGCTACCCCTTTTTACTGGTAGATCGTATTGTGGAATTGGAGGTCGGGACCAAGGCGGTTGGCATAAAGAACGTGACCATCAACGAACCCTTTTTTCAGGGGCATTTCCCCGGCCACCCTATTATGCCGGGGGTTTTGATTCTCGAAGCCTTGGCCCAGGTCGGGGGAGTTACGGCGGCGTTGGCAGAAAAGGGTGTCGATGATAAGGTGACCTACTTTGTGGGAATCGATAAGGCCCGTTTTCGCAAACCGGTGGTGCCCGGCGACGTTCTGCGTCTGCAGATGGATATCAAATACTGCCGCCGCGGCATCTACTGTTTCGAAGGCAAGGCCTATGTTGAGGACAAGCTGGTGGCGGAGGCTGAACTTAAGGCCACCTTCGCACCGCGCGAGCAATCTTGAGGGAATATGATACATCAAACAGCAATAGTACACGAAGGGGCGCAGATCGCTGAGGGCGTCGAAATCGGACCCTATGCCATCATTGGCGAGCATGTGACCATCGGTGCTGGCACCACCATTGGCCCCCATACGGTCATTGAGGGCTGGACGGAAATTGGCCGAGATAATCGGATATTTCAGTTCGCTTCCATCGGGGCTCCCCCCCAGGACCTCAAATATCAGGGAGAAAAGACTCTGTTAAAGATTGGTGACCGCAACACCGTACGGGAGTTCGCTACCCTGCACAGGGGCACTGCCGACGGCGGTGGAGAAACGGTCATTGGCAATGATAATCTGTTTATGGCCTATTCCCACGTAGCCCATGACTGCTTGTTGGGTAACCATGTGATCCTGGCTAACGGTGCCACCCTAGCTGGGCACGTCGCCGTCGATGACTTCGCTATCCTTGGTGGTTTGTGCGCTGTGCACCAATTTACCCGCATCGGCGCTCATGTTATGATCAGCGGCGGTTCCATGGTCACTCAGGATGTGCCACCTTTTTCCATCGCCCAAGGCGATCGCGCTAAAACGGTGGGTATTAATCAGATCGGCCTCAAACGACGGGGTTTTTCCGAGGAAGCAATTCGCGGGATCAAGCAGGCTTATAAGTTGATTTTTCGCTCCGGCCTGCGAACCGAAGAGGCGTTGGATCAGATTGCTGCCGAATTGAAGGACTGCCCCGAGGTCGATGAGTTTGCGAACTTTATTCGCAAGAGTACCCGGGGTGTCGCCCGCTGATTGTCTGTTCGCTACAGACGTTAGAACTGGTTGCTAGGGATCGGTAGATCAGGTCCCGAACCTTTGCAGAGGCTAGGAGATGCAATCGATTTTTAGAAAGGGAGCGGTGATTGTCTTTCTGCAACCGGGTTAGAGAGATAAAAGGCGGGGGCAGCTTTGAGTGTCCCCGCCTATTTTCTTGTTCGGTTCAGATGTAGCTTGATTTTTCCCTTATAGATCGTGGACGGGGATTCGCAAAAGGGTTTTGTAGTGGATAAATTGGCCGAAGAGCAACGAAGGATCATGGTGGTTACTGGTGAGGCCTCCGGTGATCTTCACGGTGCTCATCTTATTGAAGCCGCCCAGCAAATGGACCCTGCATTGAGTTTTTATGGGGTCGGTGGTAAGCGCATGGCTGAGGCCGGCTGCAAAATCGTTTTGTCCAGCGAACAGCTAGCTGTGATGGGGTTGGTCGAGGTTTTGGGCCATCTACCTAGTCTCTACAGAGCCTTTCGGCATTTAAAGAAAATGCTTACGGGGCCAGATCGACCTGACGTGCTGGTGTTAATTGATTTTCAGGAGTTCAACCAACGTTTGGCGCGGGTGGCCAAAAAGGCCGGCATCCCGGTTCTGTTTTTTGTCGGGCCGACGGTGTGGGCCTGGCGTCCGGGACGGGTTAAGTCAATGGCTCGAGTTGTTGATCGCCTCGCTGTTATCTTTCCTTTTGAACCGGCATATTATAGAGAAGAAGATATACAGGTCGAATATGTCGGACACCCACTGCTCGATGAATTGCAGGCCATCTGTGAGAAGGGGAATACCCTTGGCGACTTGGACCTCGATCCGAAACGACCGGTAGTGGGACTCTTCCCTGGCAGCCGCAAGAGTGAGTTGAAATATAATTTCTCTACCATGATCGCTGCCGCCAAACGCATCCAACAACAGATTCCAGAAGTACAGTTCCTGTTGCCGGTGGCGCCTACTTTTCAGCGGGCGGAACTGCGCAATGTGTTGCATGAGAGCCGTTTGTCGGTGCACCTGACCGAAGGGAATATCTATGACGTTGCCCGCGCCTGTGACGCTGTCCTCTCGGTTTCGGGGACAGTGACCTTGCAGGTGGCTCTGGTCGGTACGCCGATGGCTATCATGTACAAGACGCCGGCGTTAAACTTTGTCATCGGTCGTTGGCTGATTAAAACACCCTATATCGGCTTGCCAAATATTGTGGCTGGTCGGGAGGTTGTGCGGGAGTTCATTCAAGATCAGGCTACCGCCGATAACCTCGCAGATGAAATAGTACGCGTCTTTAACGATAAGAATTACCGTCAGTCCATGAGCAACCAATTGCTTGAAGTCCGCCATAAGATGGGTGAAGCCGGCTGCGCTCAGCGCGTCGCCCGAATGGTTTTACAAATGGCGTATCCGTCCCCACAGAAAGATCAGGTTTCGTGAAAAAGACTGTAACTGGATTATATAAACGACTATTCCAATATTCCCGCCCTTATTTATGGCGAGTGCTGCTGGCTGTAGGAGCTTCCGTGTTGGCGGCCGGTCCCGACATTGCTATGGCTAAACTGGTCAAGCCCTTTGTCGACAACATTCTGGTTGGCGGCAACTGGAGTCTGGTCAACCTGGTTCCGGTATTTATTGTCGGCCTGGCAGTTATCAAAGGGGTCGGGCGTTATGTCCAGGAGTATTGCATCAAGACGGCCGGTCAATTGGTGGTGCAGGATATCCGCAACGACCTTTACAGCCATTCACTATCGTTGTCTATGGGCTATTATTCCCGCAGTTCCACCGGCAACGTCATGTCGCGGATCCTTAATGATGTAGGGGCATTGCAGCGCTCCGCGGCTGACGTACTGGTTGAGGGGGTGCGGGAAAGCGTTCTTTTAATCGGTCTTGTCGTTGTCGCCTTTCAGGCCGATTGGAAGCTGGCTGCGATCGCTTTTATGGTGCTTCCGGCGGCGGTGCTGCCGGCGTCTGTTTTGGGGCGGCGCATCAAAGAGAACACCCGTCGAGGCCAGCAAACAATTGGTAACCTTACCCGGTTGTTGCAGGAGGCCCTGTCTGGAATTAAGGTGATCAAGGCCTTTGGCACCGAAAAGCACGAGGAAAGCCGCTTTACTGAGGAAAATCTCCGATTCTATCGTTTTCTACGCAAGGTGCTGAAATACGATTCGGCGGCAGCTCCGATTATTGAGATCCTGGCCTCTTTCGGTATAGGTGCAGTGTTGTGGTATGGATTGCACCGAGTGCAGGCTGGCGGTATGACCCAAGGTGATCTTACGTCTATTCTTGCGGCTATCATGATGATGTATTCTCCGGTCAAACGTCTGACCAAGGTCAGCAATACCATCCAACGCTCTATGGGCGCCGCCGAGCGGGTGTTTGAGTTGATGGATGAACAGCCGGAAATCACCGATGCTGCTGCAGCTGTGGAACTGCAGAACGTCCGGGGCACAATCGATTTTGATCAGGTTGGTTTCGCCTACGATGAAGAATCTGTGCTACATGAATTGTCGTTAAAGATTGACCCAGGGGAGGTTGTTGCACTGGTTGGACCCAGCGGCGGCGGAAAATCGACAATCATTGGCTTGCTCAACCGGTTTTACGATCCGCAACAGGGAAGAATCCTCATTGATGGTCGAGATATAAAGTCCCTAACCATTGACAGTCTTAAACACAATATCGCTCTTGTCGATCAAGAGACTTTTTTGTTTAATGACAGTATCCGTAACAACATTCGCTACGGGCGGCCCGATGCGACTGAGACGGAGGTCGAAGAGGCAGCACGCCAGGCATACGCTGATGAATTTATTCGCGACCTGCCAGGGGGTTATGAGAATACCATCGGTGACCGGGGGGCACGTCTTTCAGGAGGACAGCGTCAGCGTATCTGCATCGCACGAGCGATTCTGCGTGATGCTCCTATTTTATTGCTTGATGAGGCTACTAGCGCCCTCGATACCGAGAGTGAAACCATGGTGCAGAAAGCCCTCGGCAACCTGATGAAATACCGGACAACCATTGTTGTTGCCCATCGTCTTTCCACGATAATGCATGCTGACAAGATTGTTGTACTGGAAAACGGCAAAATTCAAGAGATGGGTCGCCATGCCGATTTACTTAAGGGCCACGGACTTTACCGAAAGCTGTATGAAATGCAATTCAAGTAGCATCGGGTTTTTCGAAGATCGGACGAGGTCGCAGGGATTTTTCGCGACTTGATTTACTGCATGATTGTTGCGTCTAACGGGCAGAAAACAATCGCTTGGAACGGGAGAAATGGAGTGTACCTGCTCTATAACATATTACTGTTACTGTTGGCTTTGCCCGTCCTTGCCGGTCATTTGCTCCATGGCCTGTTAAGGGGTCGGCGGCGGCATGGCGTGCGTGAGCGCTTCGGTTATTATGCACAAGAGCGACTTGCCCCCCTGTCTGGCAAAAAGACGGTATGGGTTCATGCCGTCTCGGTAGGTGAAACCCAGGCCGCAGCTCCCTTGGTAAAAGCTCTTAAGAGCCGTTACCCAGATTGGGCTGTGGTTTTGACCAATGTGACCGAAACCGGTCACCGGGTGGCCACGGGCATTGCCGGGGTCGATCTGTGCCTCTATTTTCCTTATGACTTTGCTTGGACCGTACGCCGGGCATTTGTCCAGCTGAAGCCGGCGCTGGTTGTGGTCGTTGAAACGGAAATCTGGCCGAACTTCATGCGCACTGCCCACCGCTCTGGCGTTCCGGCTGTGCTGGTTAATGGCCGGATCTCTGATCGCTCATTTCCGCGTTATCGTCGGCTAAGGTTTTTGATCAAGCCAGTCTTGGGGCAATTTTCGCGACTGTGTATGCAGTCCGCTGCTGATGCTCAACGCATAGAGGCCATGGGGGCTCCAGCGGAGCGGATAGAAGTAACCCGTAATCTCAAGTTCGATATGCAGGCCGGGGGCCTTAACGAACAGAATCCAGCACCTATCCGGCGAAAGTACGGCATTCCGGCTGACAGCAGGGTGCTTGTTGCCGGTAGCACCCATGCTGGAGAAGAAGAACAGGTGGTCGATGTCTATCGGCGTCTTCTTAAAAGTCATCCTGATCTATGCCTGGTTTTGGTGCCTCGGCATCCCGATCGCTGTCGGGTCGTGGGCGAATTGTTGTTGTCGCATAACTTGCCCTTTTCGCTGCGCAGTGAGCTTGATGATGCCCCTGTAACTATGGCCCCTGGTGCCGTGTTGCTGGTCGATACGGTTGGAGAGTTGCTGCAGTTCTATGCGATTGCGGATCTGATATTTGTTGGTGGTAGTCTGGTTCCGGTAGGGGGCCATAATATCCTGGAAGCGGCTCTGTTGAAAAAACCGGTTCTTTTCGGACCGCACATGCATAACTTTAAGGATATCAGTCGTTTGTTGGTTAAGGCCGGCGGCGGTATGCTCATAGCCACGGGCGAAGATTTTTGCCGGGTGGCAACGAACCTTTTGGCGAATCCTGAACGCTGTCGGGAGATGGGCGCGAAGGGGTATGCGTTGCTGCAGGATAATCGCGGAGCTACTGAACGCACCCTGCAAGCCATCGAGCAAATTATGGATGCCGGATGAGCGGGCTCCAGGGCTACTATCGTCGCATGGCCCGCAATGGCCCCGCCAGTCTAGCTGAACATTCGCTCTACCTATTTCTGCTGCCCTTCAGCATGATTTATCGAGAACTCATGCGCTTGCGAGCAGCCCTGTATCGTTGGCAGCTTATACCGAGTTATAAGTGCTCTGTTCCGATTGTCTCCGTTGGTAACCTGGCTGTCGGCGGGACCGGCAAAACCCCCGTTACCGACTATCTGATTAAGTTCTGTCAGGCTCAGGGACGACGGGTGGCGGTGGTCAGTCGTGGTTATGGAGGCCGCAAATACTACGGGGTGCAAGTGGTGAGTGCGGGAAACGGGCCCTTGCTTGAGCCGGAGCAGTGTGGCGACGAGCCGTACCTGCTGGCGCGACGTAATCCTCTTGCTCTGGTTCTGGTGTCTCCCAAACGCGCCCATGCCGTGCGGCAAGCGGTTGAGGAATTTGGTGCCGAGGTTGTGCTCCTCGATGACGGTTTTCAGCATCTGGCGGTGCAACGGGATTTTGATCTTGTGTTGCTGGACGCTGACCGCCCCTTGGGCAATGGTCAGCAGTTGCCCGCCGGGCTTTTACGGGAACCGGTTTCGGCTTTAGGGCGTGGAGATCTTTTTCTGTTGACCCGCTGCGACAATGAAGAAGGATTGGATCTGCCGGTCAAAGGTCCGGTGCTGCATTGTCGGCATGCCCTGACCGATCATGCCCTTAACCTTAAAGGGCAGCAGGTCACCCTGGCCAGCTTGGCCGGTAAAAGAGGGGTTGCTTTTGCCGGTATTGCAGAGCCACGAGGCTTTTTCCAGAGCCTCAAGGAGAAAAGCCTGCGCCTGGTGACTGAGATTCCCTTTGCCGACCACTGCACCTATGGCAAGTCGGAGCTTCGGCAATTGGCAGCTGCCTGCCTGGAGGCCGACTATCTGATTACTACTGAAAAAGACGCCGTGAAACTGAGTGCTTTGAATCTGCCTTTGCCTTGTTTTCAGGTTCCGATGACCCTGGATTTTAGAGAACCGGGGGAATTGGAACATATTCTGAGTCCATTTGTTTGTCTGGAGAAAAGAGAGTTATGACCCTGTCTCAGGAATTGCTCGATATTCTGGTTTGCCCCCAATGCAAAGGGACGCTTCTCTACCAACAGAGCAGTAACCATTTGCTCTGCGAGGCCTGTCGCCTTGCTTATCCGGTTCGTGATGGCATTCCTGTGCTGCTTATTGATGAAGCGGAATCTCTCACGAACACTGAAGGCTAGGAGCATGATTTAAGAATATTTCGCCTGAAAAACTGCTGGAAGAAAACCCGTAACTGGAGTCCCTAATTGTTGAAAAGTCTGGATTGCAAAGAGATAAAGAAGATCATGGTGCGTTCGACCAACTGGGTCGGCGACGCGGTCATGACTACCCCGGCCATGGGCGCCTTGCGTTCAGCTTTTCCAGAAGCCGAAATCGTTGTTGTCGCCAATCCCCTGGTCAGCGAGCTTTTCAGCTATCACCCTTATTGTGACCGGGTAATGGTTTTTGATAAAAAAGGGCCCCACAAGGGATTGGCCGGGCTGTGGCGGTTTTCCCGTGAATTACGACAAGAGCGTTTCGATTTGGCCGTGCTGCTGCAAAATGCCATTGAAGCAGCCCTGATGGCCTCACTGGCCGGGATTCCGCGCCGCGCAGGGTATCGCACCGATGCGCGCAGGCTGTTGCTAAGTCATGGTGTGCCGGTCGGACAACCTGAGAAGCAGCTGCACCATACCGACTATTACCAACAAATGCTGCAACGGTTGGGAATAGAAGGTGGGGACGGAAATCTGCACCTTTCCTGCACAAAGGAAGAACTGGACTGGGCTCAGCAAACACTTGGGGCCGGTGATTGGGTGGCTATAAATCCCGGTGCTGCCTACGGTGCCGCCAAACGCTGGTTTCCTGAACGGTTTGCCGAAACAGCCGACGGCCTGGTCGCGGAATATGGCGTCAATATCGTTTTGACCGGTGGCCCGGGAGAAAAGGAAATCGGCCAGGATATCGCCGCTGCCATGTCCACCAAGCCCCTTAATCTCATCGGCCAAACGAGCGTCCGCCAATTGATGGCTGTGCTGGCCAGTGTGCGCCTGCTCGTAAGTAACGATTCAGGTCCGATGCATGTTGGCGCCGCCTTCGGGGTGCCCATTGTTGCTGTTTTCGGGCCGACAGACCATACGACGACCTCTCCCAAGGCCGACATCTGTCGCATCATTCGCAAAGAAACCGACTGTGCTCCCTGCCTGTTGCGGCAGTGTCCCACTGATCACCGCTGCATGAAGGCGATCACCGCGGCCGATGTATTGGCCGGGGCTCGTGATCTACTGGGAGATCGCTGATGCGGGTTTTGATCGTCAAAATCAGCGCCTTAGGTGACGTTATACACGCCTTGCCGACGCTGGCCTGGTTAAAAAGCAACGATCCGACAATGGAGATTGACTGGTTGGTCGAAGAGGGTTTTGCACCTCTGCTCGAGGGCCACCCGCTGCTACGCTGTGTCCATCGCCTGGGGCTTAAAAGCTGGCGCCGCCAGGGCTGGCTGGCCACGCTTAAGGGGGTGCGGCAAACCGTTGTCGATCTGCGCCGGGAAAACTACGATCTTGTGCTTGATCTGCAAGGGAACAGTAAAAGCGGTCTCTTCACCCTGCTGTCTGGCGCTGCACAGCGCTTCGGCTTTGCCCGCGATGGGGTGCGTGAGTGGCCCAATTTGTTAGCGACCAACCGTAAGGTGCCTCTGGGCGCGGACAGTCACCACGTCAGCGATCGTTCACTTGCCGTGGCCCAGGGCGCTTTCCCCGGAGGCAAAGAAATATCCCTTGTTGGACCGATGGAGGTTCAGCCGGAAGCTGCGGCTAGCGTAGAGCGACAGCTGGTTGCATTGCATCTTGATCAGCAGCCTCTGATCGTTTTGCAGTACGGTACCACCTGGACCACCAAACTGTGGCCCCTTGATTGCTGGCAGCAGCTTGTCGAAAAACTGTGCAACGAAGACGGCCTGCGCCCGGTACTGATCTGGGGCAACGACACCGAACATGAAGCCTGCCAAGAGATAAGCCAAGCCAGCAATGGTCGAGCGCTGATTTGGCCGCGCGGTTCCCTGCCGGAGTTGGTTGCTCTGTTACAACGGGCCGATCTGGTAGTGGGGGGGGATACTGGCCCTATTCACATTGCTGCTGCCGTGGGCACTGCCACCGTTTCCATTTTCCGGGTCACTGACGCCACCCGCAACGGCCCACGAGGGGAGCGGCATATTCGTCTCCAGTCGCCCTTGGAATGTGCACCCTGCTTGCGCAAGAGCTGTCAGCGGGACGACGAGTGTGGTCACAGTATTGGCGTCGAGTTAGTGCTTGAAGGGCTTCGGTCCCTGCTGGACATGCGCCAAAAATGAGCTCGTGAAGGGGCCCACCTTTTCCTCCAAGAAAGGTAGGCAGCGTTTAAGCATATGACATGGTAGGGCCAACCATTCCTGAAAACGTAAAGGTGCTCCTTGGGTTTACTAAAAGTAAAGCGCAATCTGGTTCAAAGGCAGTTGAACACCCTGGGTGAAATCCCTTGGGAAGTGACCTTTCCGATCGATATTAAATTGAGTCCAAGACAGTCCATTCGCATTTTGGATGTATTTTCGCAGTCAAAGAACCGCTATATCTGTGCGAGGGCTGAGCTGAATGGAGAAGATCCGATTATTGCCATGGTTTTCTTTGGACATGGTGCAAAGTCGGCTTTTGAACAACACATTCTTGCTCTGGATTGTCTGCAGGCAGGGAATGTCAGATTGCCATTGATAAGGAAAATAGTTTTTGAGGACTGCCTTATTGCGGCGATGGACATACCATCAACTATGGAGATCATCAGAGAATCCCGAGCTTTTGTGACATTGTCTTTAGATGCCCGCAGAGGTATAGTCCTTAGCATATTGAAGGTTCTGGGCGCCATGCATCGCTCAGGTATTGGTAATTATGATCTCGGTATAGCTGGGTTTCTTTCTGCTCGAGGAAACCTGGATTTTATACCCGTGCAACCGTTGAACCGATTTTCGCAAAAAGGTGGCGTGCCCTCGAATATTGCCATGAAAAATCTTGCTCAAGTTCTAGCCCAACTGCCTCCCGATTTTGACCGGGAGTTGCCCGTATTGTGTTCAGTATATGCGGCATCTGCCGGAGTAGGAAGTCCTCCGGTAGACCAAGTTCGTAAGTGGTGCCTTCGTTATCGCTCAAAATTTGTACATCGCAGGCTGAAGAAGGTGGAAAGATCGTCCCGTGAGTATGCGGTTTCTCATACCCTGCGCCGGACAACCATTGTTTCAAGGGGGCATATGGGAGTACTGGCGGGCCTGTTGAACGATCCGGATTCTTACTTGTCCGCGGGAACGCCTCTGAAGCTGGGTACAGCAAATACGGTGGTAACTCTGGATCTGGAAGGGCGGCGCTACGCTATTAAACGGTACAATTTGAAAAATTGGCGGTTCTTTTTCAGCCGTTTGTTAAAATCCAGCCGTCCCCTGAAGGCCTGGCGTGGCATCCACGCCTTTCTGTTTTTTGGCGTCCCAACCGCAGAGCCCATCGCTTTGATTCGGGAGCGATGGGGTCCATTTTATTTTCGCGCATGGATGGTGACAGATTACATCGAAGCACCTCATTTTGGAGTTTATTTCTCGAAGTCCTTAAACTTGTCTGCCTTGCCGGAAAAAGAAGCGGAGATGTTGGAAGGGTTTTTCAGAAGGATGACAGCCGCCCGACTTAGCCATGGTGATCTCAAGTGCACCAATTTGCTTTGGAATGAGAATCGTGGCCCGGTATCGATCGATATGGATGCCGCCCGGTATCATGGAAATAACAGGAGATCATTTCAACGGAAATGGCTGAAAGATCGGCGGCGCTTTTTGTTGAATTGGGCTAAAACTCCACTTTATCAATGGCTGGACCGTAGCCTGCCTCCGGAAGAACTTAATTAATGGATCTGGCTTTTGCAACTTTTAAATATTATCCCTTCGGCGGATTAGAGCAGAGCATGCGCAATATTGCCCTGGAGGTTTTACGGCGGGGGCACAGTCTTACTCTGTATTGTCATTCCTGGCAGGGAGAGTGCTTTCCGAATGCCAAACTGGAGGTCCTGCCAGTAAAAAAATTGACTAATCACGGGGAAATGTTGGCTTTTCACCAGCAGTTTCAACGCCGATTGTTGCTCCGTAAGCATGATTTTGTAGTGGGTTTTAAGCGAATGCCAAACCTAGACCTTTATTACAACGGAGATGTTTGTTACCGGAGTGAAATGGCCTCGAAGCACAACTCTCTGGTGAGGGTGACGCCACGTTATAAAGTTCTCTCCAGGTTTGAAAACGCAATTTTTTCGAAAGATTCTTCAACCCATGTGATGTATATTGCGGAGAGGGAAAAACGGATTTTTCAGACCTGCTACGGTACGCCGGATTCGCGGTTCCATGCCTTGCCACCAGGCATCGATAAGGCGCGTATTCGAGACGCCTGTTCGCCTGACCAGCGCAGACAGGTCCGTAATAGCTTGGGAGAGACAGAAGATTCTTTGATCCTGTTGATGGTTGGTTCTGATTTTCGCCGTAAAGGTGTGGACCGTGCCATTCATGCGATTGCTGCATTACCTTCCGGATTAAAAGAAAAGTCTCGGCTTTGGGTTGTCGGTAAGGGGGATCCGGCGCCCTATTGTAAGTTGGCGGAAAAATACGGTATTGGGAAACTGGTGAGATTTATCGGACCTCGGGACGATGTGCCTTTGTTGCTTTCCGCCGCGGATATCCTGATGCATCCGGCCCTTACTGAAACGGCAGGCAACGCCATACTTGAAGGGCTGGTTGCTGGCGTACCTGTCATTGTCAGCGAAAGTGCCGGATTCAGTGTTCATGTTGCTAAGGCCGGCGGGGGACGGGTTGTTTCTGATACCCCTTGGCGTCAAAACCTGCTGGATCAGGCTCTTTTGGATTTAGTCGGAGACAAGGCGCTGAGAAGTCAACTTGGAAGACAGGGTTGGCATTACGCGGATGTAACTGATCTTTATCGGCGGCCTCAAGTGGCCACTGATATCATTGAGAACCTTGCCAAGGAAAAGATAAATGCAAATCTGGCTGGCTGATGAACTGCGGAGAATTGCTCCCAGGGTTGGTCCTGATGCTTTTGACTGGGCCATGGGCTTGGAGGGAGAGAGTGTTCGCCGGATAGAACGACGCCATACCTTTCGGATTGAACTGGCCGGTCGGGATTATTTTGTCAAACAGCATTACGGATTGAACTGGCTTGATATCGCCGGCGAACTGGTTCGCTTGCGGCGACCGGTTTTGGGAGCAGGCAACGAATATCGGATGACGGCTCTGCTCAACAGCATCGGGATTGCTACTGCGCCCTTGGCAGGTTTCGGGGTTGATGGTTTTTGGCCCACTTCCCAGCGGTCCTTTCTTATCACCAGAGCATTGCCAGCGGCCCGCACCCTCAATGAATTGAGCAGGGATTGGTGGCATGAAAAGCCGGCCCCCCAATTGAAGAGAAAATTGATCAAGGCAGTGGCGGAGATCGTTGCCCGCATGCATGCTGCCGGTATCAATCATCGGGATCTTTACGTTAACCATTTCCGCTTGTCTTTAAGTTGGCTAAAAAATCCCGATGGTGCTCCTCCCTTGGTTTTGATGGACCTTCATCGCGCACAGCAACACACTATTCTTCCTCGTAGATGGCTGGTCAAGGATCTGGCGGCCCTATTGTTTTCAGTTTCGGATAAACCGTTGTCCTTGCGAGATTATCTGCGATTTTTGCGTGCTTATTTCCCCTGTTGCTCATTGCGAAACATTCTGAAAACCGATTCGGACCTGCTTCAAAGGATTGTTGAGAAGGCTGACGCTATGCGGCGACAAAAGGAAAGACGGGCCAAAAAAAAGATGGCGGCTGCCACGAAAGAGAAGTCGTGAAACTGTTCATGGTTGAATCGCCTTTGCAATTGATCAACGCCAAAGAGGCCCAACAGCACTTTAATATTCCTCCGTCAGAGTCCCTGTTGTTGGTCTTGGAGGGGGTTTCACTCCGTAATCATCAACAGACCCTGTCTTTGATCAGAAGTAAGGATTGGCATGCGGTTAAGTCTATTGGCTCAGCACAGACAGTGCTGACGTTTTTAGCCGCCCGCATGCGGGTACGCCCTTGGATGAAAACTTGGCTCGACCAAGTGGATGAAGTTATTGTCGGGGATTTTCGCTCCAGATTCATGCGCCATGTTGCCAATGGTCTGGGCCAACCGGTTATATTGCTTGATGATGGTACGGCGACGCTCACTGTGGCGGATAAGCGCCGTGAGAAATTTTCTCCGGACATAAAATATCAGCGCGGATGGCGTCGTTACCTGAACAAGAGAAGGTTGCTGGGCTACCGGGATCACGATATCCCCTCGCTCACTTTTTTCACCACTTTCTATTTTGAGGTTCCGAATCAGGATGGGGTCGTAAGACACCAATACGCTTCACTTCGAGAGTCGATGTCTGATCACCAAAAACTTTCGGTGTGGTATTTTATCGGTTGTCCGTTGGTGGAGATTGGGATTGTGAGCGAGGCGCGCTATCGGGCCTATCTCCAACACATTGCCGGGCAATTCACCGAAACAGTTTGCTATATTCCTCACCGTCGGGAGGACCTTCAACGGGTCCGCGCTTTGACGGACTCGCTTCAATGGCAGGTGAAAACCTTCGACAAGCCGCTTGAACTTGTCCTTCTCGAGCAGGATGAACTGCCCCTTGGACTGATTGGCCTCTACTCCACCGCGTTGGATAACGCTCATACCCTTTTCGGGGAGCAATTGCCGATTTCCAGTTACGAAATCCCGGATGAGGATATTCTCATGCCGGAGCGAAAATTCATCACCGCTCGGGTTTATGATTATTATCGTCAAAACTATCTCGGGAACACTTTTTGCCTTAAGCCGTTACCGTATGAGGCGATAAATAAATGAAAAATATTGATATCGACAATCTGCCGGTTATTGCCATTATTCCGGCCCGTGGTGGTTCGAAAGGCATTCCTCTCAAAAACATCCAGAATATAGCCGGAAAGCCCCTGCTGGCCTGGACGATTATCGCTGCTAAAGAAAGCTTGCGGTTTCATCGTATTGTCGTTTCAACGGAAGATGCTGGGATAGCTTCTGTTGCCAAGGAGTGGGGTGCGGAGGTTCTTGAACGCCCATTTGATCTTGCCTTGGACACAACTCCAACCTATCCGGTCTTAGAACATTTTGTGCGTAAGCTTTTGCCGGAACAGGATGCCATTCTGGTATTGTTGCAGCCGACCTCGCCGTTGCGTACAAGTGTGCATGTCCTGGAAGCCCTTGATCTATTTCTCGACGGTAACAGAAGTGCGGATTGTCTTATTAGTGTTTACGAGCCAAGCCATTCGCCCTGTAAATCCTTTATTCAAAATCAAGAGGGTTTTCTTCATGGACTGATGTCCGAGGAGGCGCCATATCAACGACGGCAGGATTTACCTCGAGCTTTTCAGCCAAACGGCGCAATATATATTTTCAGGACAAGTGAACTAATCCGTCAGGGGCGTATTCCGGTAAACCGGGTGGTACCCTATGTCATGCCTGAGTCCAGTTCTCTCGATGTAGATACTTGGGATGACCTCAGACAGGTTGAACATTATCTGGAGTTATCGAAATGATGAAGCCTGAACTTAGGATTGGGCAGCGTTTGGTTGGTTACGACCATGAGCCTCTTGTTATTGCCGAGATTGGGATTAATCATGAGGGCAGCCTCGCAGTTGCATTTGAGATGGTGGACGCTGCCATTGCTGCTGGTGCAGAGGTTATCAAACATCAAACCCATGTTGTTGAAGATGAGATGTCAACAGAAGCAAAGTCTGTCATTCCAGGAAATGCAGATGTTTCAATCTACGAAATCATGGAAAGATGCGCCTTGAATGAGAAGGATGAAAGGCGTCTCAAGGAATATGTGGAAAGAAAGGGCGCCATATTTATTTCCACACCCTTCTCTCGCGCGGCCGCGGATAGGTTGGAGAGAATGCAGGTTGAGGCTTACAAAATTGGAAGCGGTGAGTGCAATAACTATCCATTGATCGAACATGTAGCACGCTTTGGTAAACCGATTATTCTCAGCACGGGTATGAATGATATAGAGTCTATCAGACCGGCAGTGGAGATATTTCGGCGCAACAGGGTGCCCTTTGCATTATTGCACTGCACCAATGTTTATCCGACCCCTGATAATTTAATCCGGCTTGAAGCAATGCGTGAGCTTGAGGCGGCTTTCCCCGATGCCGTTGTAGGTCTTTCTGATCATGCAATGGGTAATCTTGCCTGCCTTGGAGCGGTTGCCCTTGGCGCAGCGATACTTGAACGGCATTTTACCGATAGGTTTGACCGTCCTGGTCCGGATATTATTTGCTCCATGGATCCCGCACAGCTAAACTCATTGATAATCGATGCACGACGGTTGAAACTGATGAGAGGTGGAAGTAAAGTGGCAGTTGCTGAAGAAAAACCCACCATTGATTTTGCCTTTGCAAGTGTTGTGGTCCAGTGTGATATTGCTAAAGGTGAGATTTTCTCCTGCGACAATCTTTGGGTCAGGCGCCCAGGAACCGGAGATTATCTCGCTGTAGACTATGAGTCACTGTTGGGCAAAGTTTCGGCAAGCGATATTGTTGCTGGTTGCCAATTGCGAAAAGAGGATGTAAAGGCATGACCCCAAGGCGTGTGGTGTTTATAACAGGAACTCGGGCTGATTATGGCAAGATAAAATCCTTGATATCCTGTTTGGATAACGATGACCGTTTTGAAATTCATATTTTTGTTACTGGCATGCATATGCTTTCCAAATATGGATTGACCTTTCTTGAGGTTGAACGTGCTGCTGTTGGAAATGTCTATAAATTCATTAACCAGAGTCGAGCTGACACCATGGATGTGGTTTTGGCTAAAACTATTGGAGGTCTGTCAGATTTTATAAAGGAAATCTGTCCTGACTTATTGGTGGTGCATGGGGACCGAGTCGAAGCGTTGGCCGGTGCAATTGTTGGCAGCCTCAACAATATACTAGTGGCCCATATAGAAGGGGGAGAAGTTTCGGGGACTATTGATGAATTAATTAGACATGCAGTGACTAAGATGTCTCACATTCATTTGGTGGCCAATGAACAGGCTCGACTTAGATTGATTCAGTTGGGTGAGGAGAAAGCTAGTATTCATTTGATTGGTTCACCTGATCTGGATATCATGTTCTCTTCAAATCTACCACCTTTGATTGAGGCTAGAGAACATTATGATTTTTATTGTGATAAATATGGAATACTTTTGTTTCATCCTGTGACTACAGAGTTGGGGGAACTAGAGGCCGATGTTGACGAAATAGTTTCAGCAGTAACTGACTCAAACTGTAATTGGCTTGTTATTTATCCCAACAATGATCATGGGAGTGATGTAATTATCAACGGTTTGCAAAAAATTGGTTTGCTAAATAATGTACATATTTACCCATCTCTTCGTTTTGAGTATTTTCTTGTGCTACTAAAAAATGCTTCTTTTATAATGGGAAATTCGAGTGCTGGAGTTAGAGAGGCACCTGCTTATGGTGTCCCAAGCATAAATCTTGGGAGTAGACAGCATAATCGTGCTGTTTCCAATACTATTTTAAACATCGATTGCGAAAAAAAATCTATCTTAGAGGCGGTAGCAGCAACGTCAACGATAGAAAGGTTAAGCGTTTGTGATTTTGGTGATGGCCAAAGCGCTCAAACGTTTTTTAAAATATTGAGTTCTGAAGAGTTTTGGTTAACAAAGAAACAGAAATATTTTGTTGATAGAGTATTAGTATAACTCCAAACAGGAATCTTTTTCTGGGATTGCTGTAGAGACCTTGATTATGACAGTTCAGGGGGTTGGCATGTCCCCAGCTATCTAACTGCCGTGAAATATTGGACATCAGCGTACCTGAGGTGCTTATAGTGAAAAAAATATATCATAAGCTTGGGTTGGATAGGTTCTTTAAAAAACGAAAAATATGCTTGGATGTTTATAGAAAATTTCCGAAAAAAAGTTTGATTGAGAAAAGATTTTACAATATTGGTGCTGGTAGATTTTCTCATCCTTATTGGACCAATGTCGATTATGCCACTGATTATTATTCTAAATCTCAAAAAAATGTCTTTATTAATTACAATATAATGGAAAAAGGGCCATTGCCTATTGAAGATAATACAGCAGAAATTGTGTATTCCTCTCACACAGTTGAGCATGTTAACGATGAGGCAGCTATTGAACTGTTTAAAGAAATAAATCGTATTTTAAAGCCAGGAGGGATTTTCCGTGTTACATGCCCAGATGCGCTTTTATCATATAGGGCATATAAAAGGAACGATATTTCTTATTGGTATTGGGTAAGAAGCTACAGTAAAGCAGGGAAGTGGAAAAATAAATATAACTTACCATTAAATAAAGCACCAATTGGTCAATTATTTTTAAACCAGTTTGCTGGTCAATTTTCAGAAATAAATACAGATAGTATTTCAAATATAAAGTATTCAGACTCTGAAATTAATGAAATTTTTAACAAGCTAGCAATGGATAAAGGCCTAGACTTTTTTACAAAGAAGTGCAAGTTCAACCCAGACCGACCGGGTAATCATATAAATTGGTGGACCTATGAAAAGTTGGACTCTTTTTTAAGAAATGCAGGTTTTACTACCGTTTATAAATCAGGATATGGACAAAGTCAGACTTCGCCTCTTCGCGATCTGAATTATTTTGATAATACAAAACCAAAGATATCATTGTATGTTGAAGCAACTAAATAGGTGGATAAGGGAAAAAATATAGCTTGTGGATAAAGGTCTTGGGTCGCTTATGGGAAAATCAATGAGCACTAAAGTTACTTTTGAATTATTAATTTTCTTAGTATTTCGAGAGATTGGTTCATTTATTAATAGAATAAAGAAGTGGTATGTTCAATGCAGGGCAGAGCATCAAGTTGCTGAATATGAATTGCCATTTCGAGCAAAGGGGAATACCAAATTATCAAGAAATACGTGGCTTGGGAAGAATTGCAGCTTTAACGGCATGTATATTGAGGGACGCGGTAAGATAACCATCGGCGACAACTTTCATTCGGGGAAAGAATGTATGATTATTACCGAATTTCATAATTACAAGGGCGATGCGCTTCCATACGATAGTGCGAATATATGCAAACCAGTGGTTATCGAGGACCATGTTTGGTTAGGGAACCGAATTACTGTTCTTGGTGGAGTGACTATTGGTGAAGGAGCTATAATTCAAGCAGGATCAGTTGTTGTTAAAGACGTTTCACCATTGTCAATCGTGGGTGGAGCACCCGCCATGGTTTTCCGTTATCGCGACAAAGATCATTACAATCGCCTGAAAAATGCCGGGAAATTTCATTGACCATTCTTGATGGACTCGCAAAAAGTCGGGAGGGTTGGAAAATCATCGATTATCAGGCCGTCCAAACCATTCGGAGAGGCGAGATCGTTGATCCTACGCANNAAATATGAAGGCCTCATTTTCGTCAGACGGATAGGCCGTGACTTTTTGCGGCACCATCATTCTTGCGTTTTTGTCTCCGGTTGAAAAGAGCCAGAATTATTTTCCACCAGTGGGTTTTTTCCTCTAGCATGTCCCTGCTTGCTAGATAGGTAATCAAAAAACGCAACCTATCACTTTTGCTGATGATTTCTGGAATAATGAGATAGTTGAGTTGAGATAGGTTTTTTGTTGCCTTTTTATGGGGTGTTTTCCCGTAGAATTTGTTTTTTTCATTGTCTAAAAAATAAAACCTAAATTCCCCATTTTTTCCAGTCACCATTATGTTGTTGGCATTCAGGTCGCCATGGTAAATGCCTCTGCTGTGCATTTTGGCAATCTGTTCGGCGAGCTTTTGAGTCAGGGTAAACTTGGATTTTCCTTTGGTTCGAAGCAGCGCATCGTGGAGTGTCATACCCGGTATCCGTCGGGTCAGAAGGATTGTTTTATCGCAAACCCTTCCATGGGCGAGAACGGTAGCCGTAAAAAAGCCCAGGGCGGCCATTCTCTGTTCTTTCTGAACGACTAAGGAACCGCAGTCATGTGCATGAAGGCTCTTGGTCTTGAAGAGTAGCTTAAACTTTTGGCCCCAGGTTTCCCTGGGGAAAATTTTCAGAAAATATTGCTGCGACGAAAAGACGGATGCTTGTGAACCGGTTGCTACCTTTTGCCAACCTTTCGGTATTTTACCTAAGGCCAGGTCGCGTATCTCTCGGATTTCGATGTTGGACAGAGCGCCGCATAAAAGATGGATTTGGTTCATTTCAAACAGTTTCACTAGCACGTTGGAGTTGAAAAAAAGAAAACCTGCCTATTGCTGGACTGGATTCAATAAATTCATTTAAATGCGCATCAAGCATAGCATTTTTTTATGATGAAATGGTCCATATTTCAGAATTTGTTTTAGGAAATTGGCAAAAAGTTTAACTTGACGAAAAAATAGTTCTGCGGATGTATTGTCGAAAATCGACCAACTTAGGCCATTGTGGCTCTCAGGTTGAAACCTTAAATCTTTGAGTGCCTGAGGGTAATGTACCCCCAAATTTGCCGACCCGATTTTGGGGCGAAGGGATGTTGGAACATGTTGGCTAAGCAGTTGAATCGTTTTTATGGATGGCAACGTTGCGAGAGACCTCTGGTTTTTTTGTTGCTGTTTTCTCTGGTTAGCAAATGCGCTCTGCTCTTATCAGATGAGGTGATTAACCTTTCTGGTGTGCGATATGTCGAGGCGGCACAACGGTTTGCCGAAGGTAATTTTCGTGAAGGGCTCATGATTGAAAGACTGCCCTTTTACCCCCTGTTGATAGCTGCAGTTCATTTGGTCGTGCGGGACTGGGAGTTGAGTGCGCAACTGATTTCCCTCTTTGCCATGGTGGGTGCACTTGTTCCCCTTTACTGGCTGACCAGAGATCTGTTTAACGAAAAAGTGGCCTTTTGGACCGGGGTGGCCTTTATTTTGTCTCCGATCTTAAACGGATATGCTGTCGATGTGATCCGCGATCCCATTTTTCTCTTTTTTGTCGCGTGGGCTGTGTGTTTTTTCTGGTGGGCTTTAAGCTCTTACAAAAACCATTTTTTTGTTCTGGCTTCTGTTGTTTCAGTTTTTGCTGTGCTTTGCCGTATCGAAGGGGTTGTTTTACCAGTTGTTTTTTTGTTTATACTTCTGGCTCTGGCAATTAAAAATAGAACTGAACGGCGTCAGTCTCTGAAAGGGATGGCCTGGATGGTTGGTGTGCCTTTGACCGCGGGACTGGTAACGGGAGGAGCTCTAATGCTGGTCCCAGGATTAGGACTGGGCTCTTTCAGCCGGTTAGGGGAGCCACTGGCCCGGTTGCAGGATGTTTTCAACTGTAAATTTCTTGACATGTATCATCATATTTATGCGCAGTTTAAGGCCTATAAAAACCCCCGTTACGTTTGGACATATGGATCTTTTGCCGAAACCGCCAGACATTACCTGCCTCTTATTTACCTGATAAGCGTTGCCGAGATCGTGGCCAAAAATCTTTTTGCGCTTTATGTCATTCCCCTTCTTGCGGGTTTTAGAAAACGCCCTAACTTGCACCGTGGGCATTGGCTGATTCTTGTGCTGGTTGGCACATATTTCTTGGTTGGCTACTATTTTTTATTCACTCACGATTTTCTCGCCAAGCGTTATGTTTTGATTCCTGCCTTACTGCTTTTTCCCTGGGTGGGGTGGGGGTTGCAGAGGATTTGGGCTGGTATCAGAGGTTGTCGCTGTCCACGAATTGCGATGATCCTTTTCCTGTTGGTTTTTTGTGCCGTTCCCGCCTTAAAGTCTTTAGATGTTTTTTGGGGGGCAGGGAAAGGCAGTGTCCTTAGGGACACAGGTCAATGGCTCAGCAGCCAACCTCAATTCCGGAACTCGGTTGTCGCCTGCTCTGACCCCCGAGTCCGGTTTTATACCTCTGAAAAGCTTAAGTTCATTACGCAGATGGAAACCGCTGATGTGGCTCGAGATTTTGGAAAAATGGAAAGAGTGGCCATCGAAAATGAAGCCGACCTTCTGGTGGTAAAGACCTCCAAAAAAAAGAGGAAACACATTCCGCAGTTCAAGAATTTTTCTTTGCTGAAGGATTCCTCCGGCAATATTAATGATGTGCTGATTTATCAGAGGACAGACGGTCCGAGGGATTCTACGTCTTAATCCAACTTCTAGGAGGCTGTTGGGCTTACCATGAACCAGCTGCAAAATCGTCTGGCCGGCCTATATTCACGAGAATTTTCGCCAAATTGCCCTGTTATTTCTCTCGATTTCTTGAAAAACTGGCCTCGAACAGTTATTTGTTTTTTCGGCCCGTCAAGTCCGCAGACTCCTAGAGAAACGGGTCTGAATGGTAGGGGGAGTTAGTTTTTCGATTCGCATGACTCCTGACTTGTTGATGGAAAACACAAGGGCTGGTTGGATACTGTATTTTTACCGCCTTGGTGTGAAAACGCTGTCCCTCGAATCTGTCGATAGTTGATTTCAGTAGGGGGGGCATGCTTTTCTGTTTGATTAGAATATTTGTGATCCTTGTGTGTTTCTGTTAAAACAGGTTGGTTCTGGAGAGTGACTAGCGGCCTTTTTTCGAGGTTGTGCAATTGAGTAGAGAGCGTTCCTGCCGTACGCTTTGTTTCGTTTTACAGGTTTCTACTTCAATGATCGCGGCAATGGCTCACCGTACCCCTCTTTGAATTCATGTGTTCCCTCCCTCTCACACTTTCTTGGATTCAACTGGGCTACAAGATTAATGGGATGTCCTGCCCTCGAAACAGAATGGGGCTGGATACCAAGTGCGTGAGTAGTGGTCGGGGCCGAGTTGAATTGAGACAGGTGAATTTATTTGGATAAGGAGTTGTTGTTTGTGATGAATCTTCTAGTAACCGGTGGCAGTGGCTTTATTGGTTCCAATTTTGTCCGATTGGCCCTTGAAAAGCATTCCAAGATACGGTTAGTTAACCTCGATAAGCTGACCTATGCTGGCAATCCAGCCAATTTGACCGATCTGGAAACGGATTCAAGGTATCGCTTCGTGCAAGGGGATATCTGTGACGCCCCCTTGGTCGAACAACTCTTTGCCGAAGAACAGATCGACATGGTCGTTCATTTTGCCGCCGAATCGCATGTTGATCGCAGCATTACGGGGCCGGGCGCTTTCATCCAGACCAATATTCTCGGCACCTTTGTCCTGCTCGAAGCCGCGCGAAAGGCTTGGATTTCCGAGCATCGGTCACCAATCACCGATCACCGCTTTCTGCATGTCAGTACCGACGAGGTCTATGGTTCTCTGGGTGACACCGGCCTCTTCACTGAAGAGACCTCCTACGATCCACGGTCCCCCTATTCGGCCAGTAAGGCCTCCTCCGACCATCTGGTCAGCGCCTATCATCATACCTATGGCTTGCCGACCCTGGTCACCAACTGTTCCAATAATTACGGTCCCTACCAATTTCCCGAAAAGCTCATTCCCCTTATCATCAACAACGCTCTGGCCGGTAAAGCTCTGCCGGTCTACGGCGACGGCAAGAACGTGAGGGATTGGCTCTATGTCGTCGATCATTGCGAGGCCATCCTGCAGGTGCTCGAAAACGGCAGGCTTGGTGAAACCTACAATGTCGGAGGCAACAACGAAAAGCAGAACATCGAGGTGGTGCAGACTATTTGCGATATCCTCGATGAGCAAGCCCCGGCATTGTCTGATGGGCAACCCCGGCGTAGTTTGATTACCTTTGTTAAAGATCGACCTGGACACGACCGCCGCTACGCTATCGATGCCGCTAAAATTAAAGACGAACTCGGCTGGGAGCCAGCGGTGACTTTTGAAGAGGGAATGCGGAGGACTGTCGGTTGGTACCTTGATCAGGTGGAATGGATTGCCGGTGTGGTCGACGGTTCCTATCAGGATTACTATGAGCGCATGTATGTGGGGCGCTAAATGAGTAAGGTGTCACGCAAGGTTGTCCTGGTCGGGGCCACGGGTATGCTGGCGAGGATGGTTCAGGCCTCAGCTCCGCCCCAGGTGGCGATTCATGGGGTTAGACGGCCTGAGTTCGACCTGACCGATGCTGCCCAGGTTCGTCGGGTGATGGAAGTGCTTCGTCCCGAGATCATCATCAATTGCGGTGCCTTTACCCAGGTTGACCGTTGTGAAAGTGAAGAGGAATTGGCGACGCGGGTCAATGGCGAAGGGCCGGGTTACCTTGCTGCTGTCGCTCGTGATCTCGGTGCGACCCTGGTGCATATCTCCACGGATTATGTTTTTCCCGGAGACGCTACATTGCCTTATCTGGAAGGGGATGCGACCGGACCGGCTTCGGCTTACGGGCGTTCCAAGCTGAAGGGGGAGCAGGCCATCCTGGATAGCGGACTGGAGAAATACTTCATTGTCAGGACCAGTTGGCTCTACGGCCCCTGGGGCCAGAATTTCGTCGAGACCGTCCTGCGCCTAGCCGCAGAACGGGAAGAATTGCGGATTGTCGCCGACCAGATAGGTTGTCCCACCTATACCGGTGACTTGGCAGAGGCAATCTTTCGCCTGCTGGCCCTTGAAGATGATCAGGCCGCCAACGGACTCTACGGGATTTATCATTTTGCCGACGAGGGACAGTGCAGTTGGTATGAATTTGCCTGTGAAATCGTCAGGCTTGCTCGACAAAAAGGCCTGCCGGTAAAGGCCCGTCGGATCGAACCGATCAAAACCGAGCAGTTCCCGCTGCCCGCCAAACGTCCGGCATACTCGGTATTTGATACGGAAAAATATAAAAAGGCAGTGGCTGCTTCGATTCCGTCGTGGCAGAAAAGTTTGAATACCTATTTTGATGTGCGTTGAATACTTATAATAAGGGAGTCGATTGATATGTCTGGAATCAAGAAGGGGATTGTTCTTGCCGGGGGGGCTGGAAACCGTCTTTATCCACTGACCCTGGTCGCCAGCAAGCAACTGCAGCCGGTTTATGACAAGCCGATGATCTACTATNNATCCCATCTCCACCCTGATGCGGGCCGGGATCCGGGATATCCTCATTATCTCCACTCCCCAGGACACGCCTCGCTTCAAAGAGCTTCTGGGCGACGGCAGCCGCTATGGTATTCGGCTGTCCTATGTCGTGCAGCCCGAGCCGAAAGGGATCGCCCAGGCCTTTCTGGTCGGTGAGGAGTTCATCGCAGGGGATCCCGTCGCCCTGATCCTGGGGGACAATATCTTCTATGGGAAAATGGAGCTCGACACCATCTTTGAGCAATTTTCTAAAGGTGCCCTGGTTTTTGGTTATCCGGTCACGGACCCCGAGCGTTACGGCGTGGTCGAATTCGACCAAAACGGACTGGCCGTCGGTATTGAGGAAAAACCGCAAAAGCCCAAATCGCACTTTGCCGTACCCGGGCTCTATCTCTATGACAGCAAGGTGGTGGAGGTCACCAAAAATCTCACCCCGTCTGCCCGTGGGGAGTTGGAGATCACCGACGTCAATATCGCTTACTTGAAGCAAGGAAAGCTGAGGGTTGAAAAACTTGAGAGAGGAATTGCCTGGCTCGATACCGGTACCCATATGAGCCTACTTGAAGCTAGCCACTTCATTGGGACCCTGGAAGCCCGCCAAGGCCTAAAGATCGCATGTCTTGAAGAGATCGCCTTTAAAAAGGGCTTTGTCTCAGCCGAAGAAATGGTGAACATCATTGCCGAGACACCCAAATCAAGTTACCGCAACTATTTGGAGATGGTGCTGAAGGATGGGGTTAGCATATGAAGGTGGTCAAAACAGAACTCCCTGAGGTCTTGATCATCGAACCGAAAGTCTTTGGCGATGAGAGAGGCTTTTTCTTTGAAAGTTTCAGTCAACGGGCCTGGCAAGAGGCGACGGGCCTCAAACGAGACTTTGTTCAGGACAACCATTCACGCTCGATTAAAGGTGTCCTGCGGGGGCTGCATTATCAGCTCCCTCCCGCGGCCCAAGGGAAACTGGTTCGTTGCGTAAACGGTGAAATTTTCGATGTCGTTGTCGATCTTCGTAAAAATTCTGCCACATTCGGTAAGTGGGTGGGGGTCCACCTGTCCGCTGAGAACAAGAAACAGCTCTGGATTCCCGAAGGGTTTGCGCATGGTTTCAAGGTTTTAAGTGAAGTAGCCGATTTTTTGTATAAAACAACAAATTATTATTCGCCCGACCATGAGCGGTGTATCCGTTGGGATGATTCTCAACTAGCAATTAGTTGGCCCGGAGGGACGACTCCTGTTTTGTCACCCAAAGACGTTGAGGGGAATCGATTTTCAGATGCCGAATACTTTGATTAAATCCCCCCCCTTTTCAATGCTTAAGCAGTTTTTGACATTCCTAGTGGCGCTATATCGCAATCGGTCGATGATCCTGCAGTTGACCGCGCGTGATTTCAAAGTCCGCTACCTGGGTTCGTACCTTGGATTGCTGTGGGCGTTCATTCAGCCGGCGGTGACGATTCTGATCTTCTGGTTTGTCTTTGAGGTCGGCTTTAAGTCCGCTCCGGTCAGCGATATCCCCTTTGTCCTCTGGCTGATCACCGGCATAATCCCCTGGTTTTTTATCGCCGATACCCTCTCGAGCGCCACGAATTCCATTGTGGAGAACAGCTTCCTGGTCAAAAAAGTAGTGTTTCGGGTCAGTATGCTGCCGATCGTCAAGCTGCTGGCGGCCCTGATCATCCACCTGTTTTTCGTATTGGTGATTTTTGCTTTTTTTATCGCCTACGGTATTCGGCCGACCCTCTACAGCCTGCAGGTTTTTTATTACGGCTTTGCCATGATTGTTCTGCTGCTCGGATTTTCATGGTTGACTTCGGCATTGATTATTTTCCTCAAGGACGTGGGGCAGATCGTCGCCATGTTTTTGCAGTTTGGCTTCTGGCTGACACCGATTTTCTGGGCAATCAATATTGTTCCACAAGAATATCATTTTTACCTTAAACTAAATCCAGTTTATTATATCATTCAAGGATATCGTGACAGTTTTATTGATAATATCTGGTTCTGGGAGCATCCTCTCTACAGTGCCTATTATTGGGGAGTCGCGGCGACTGTATTTGTCGTTGGTGCTGTGGTTTTCAACCGTCTCCGTCCCCATTTTGCGGATGTTTTGTAGATGACAGATACCTCAATAAAAGTTGAAAATATTACCAAGGTCTACCATTTGTATGACGACCCGGTTGATCGCTTGAAAGAAGCACTTCACCCTTTGAGGAAAAAATATCATCAGAATTTTTATGCTTTAAACGAGCTGTCTTTTGAAGTGAGAAAAGGTGAGATTGTTGGCATTGTAGGAAAAAATGGGTCTGGAAAGTCAACACTTCTAAAAATTTTGGCAGGTGTGTTGACTCCAACCAGTGGTGACTCACAGATTGTTGGAAGGATATCTGCGCTCTTAGAGCTTGGAGCAGGCTTTAACCCTGAAATGACGGGGAGAGAGAATGTATATTTTTATGGTTCATTGATGGGACTTAGCCGACACGAGATGGAGGCAAAGGTTGAAGAGATACTTGTGTTCGCAGATATTGGTGAGTTTATTCAACAACCCGTAAAGATATATTCAAGTGGGATGTTTGTTAGGCTGGCGTTTGCTGTTGCAATAAGTGTAGATCCAGATGTTTTGATTGTTGATGAAGCACTTAGTGTTGGTGATTTGTCTTTTCGAAATAAATGTATGGAGTGGATAACTACCCTGCGAAATAAAGGTACCACTATCATATTTGTAACGCATGATTTAAGCACTTTACAAATGTTCTGCGACCGGGTCATTTGGATGGATTCTGGGCGGATTCGGGAGGATGGAGACCCGGTGTCTGTCGCGCAGAGTTACTCTATTTTTATGACAGGTGGTTTTTCTTCCTGTGAATCCCAGCCCAAGCAGAAAATATCTCAACAAGACACAGGAATGGCCGAATTCATCGATCTATCTTTGGGGTGGACGTTCCCAGATAGACAGCCAGTTTACGAGCCTGGTCAGGATATTAGGTTTGAATTTTCCCTTTTAGCAAAACAACAACTTCAGGAAGCCATTTTCGCTATAAGTGTTTATCGCTCAGACGGAGACTGGGTCTTGGGGCAAACCAGTCTGGAAAAAGGTGTTTTTTGGTCTGCAACGTCTCCTTGTGACGTCAAGCATGGACAGTTTGTTTTGGTGGAGAATTGTCTTGCTCCAGGGGACTATCATGTTGCTTTTGGGTGCTATTCTAAAGACCTTTCTCTTTGTTATGCCATGTCTGAAGCAAATATGACTTTTTCCGTTCGATCAACATTTCCAACATGGGGAAAGTTTTTACATCCATGCTTGTGGAAAGAAATCTGATATGACTGAACGTAATAGAGATATTTCTGAGGTTCTCTCCGGGCTAGAGCGCATAAATGATCTTTCTATCGATATTAACGACCATCATTATATTGTTTTGTCCTACCTTTTTGGGTGGATGAAGACCAATGCCTTCAACGTAGCAAAAGGGGTGATGCTCGACTATGGTTGTGGTGGGCAACCTTATAAAGCACTTTTTTCATCTAAAGTTTCAAAATATATAGGTGCTGATGTCGTCACAGCCAAGGGTATCGAACTGGACATTGTCATTGAACCAAATAGAAAGTTACCTCTGGATGACGAAAGTATAGATACAGTTCTTTCTACACAAGCCATAGAACATGCGAATGATGTGGATTTTTATCTAGGTGAATGCTCACGTTTATTGAAGAGTGGAGGGATTCTCATTCTAACGGCGCCGATGCAATGGCGCCACCATGAAGTTCCATACGACTATCATCGATTTACTCGATATGGTCTGATTGAATACTTGGGGCGGCATAACTTCTCCATAAAAGAAATTTCTTCCTGTGGAGGCGTTTATGCTCTTTTAGGACAAATCTTTTTGAATCATTTGTCCGACAGAGGGGTCCGAAAGAAGTTTATTTATCGATTTGTCAATCGCATGTTTCTTTGGCTTGATAGGAAATTTTATGACACCGAAGATACGATTAACTGGTTGTGTATCGCTGAGAAGAAAATATGTTAACGATGGTCTAGGGCCATTTGTGAGTTAGGAGTATATTTTGCCAAGCTTTGATATAGAAGAAATTAAAGTTGGGGAAGAGAGAGTTCCTTCACCTAAATGCATAATATGTAATGGAGACGTTACTGAATTCCTCTGTGAAGCGGACAATAGTGACGTTTGGCACTGCTCAGAATGTAAAACAGATTTTGTCTGGCCAATGCCCAACCATCAGAGATTGAAAGAATTATATGACCGTTGGGAATGGTTTGAGGGCGGAGAATATGGTGGGTATGAAAACTATGATGAACAAACGGACAAGCTCCCCACATATTTAGAGGAAGTTTTTCGGGAGATTGATCCAGGGGGGGCTCAAAAAAGGGTTCTTGATATCGGCTGTGGATACGGTACCCATCTAGCCGTTGCTGTTGAACAAGGTTGGCAATGCGTCGGAGTAGAAGTTTCCGAACATGCTCGAAGTATCATTAAACAAAGACATGGGGACAATATTTATCTTCTGGAACGTATCGAGTCCCTACCTCCGGGGCAATTCGACCTCGTCCTAATGTTGGATGTCATAGAACACTTGGCTGACCCATACCCGCTTTTTTTCACACTTTATAAAAAAGGGATTATTGGACCTCAGACACGTATCGTGTTAACAACACCCAATGCGCAATCATGTGAGGCTGTGGCCGACCCTAGCAGTTGGGCGTACCGTCACCCCCCATCTCATCTTGTCTATTATTCAGCCCAGTCACTATTTTGTCTGTTGAGATCTTTGAAATGGAAGTCCGTGAAAATTGAGGGACTCCATCCCTTGGCTGGGCGGGAAATAAATTCGGAGAACGGCGAACCGTCACTTAATAAGAAGCTTGAGGGATATGAAGGACTTCTCTGTACTGCAACAGGAAGTGATTTTACGGAGTTCATGCACGAACGCTATGTTCCCGGTACCTGGAATAAAATTACCGAATATGAGCATATCCCTCGTTACATTATGGCCCAAAGGTTAGCCGCTGACTTGAAGGTCTTGGATTTTGGCTGTGGAACTGGTTATGGGTCAGTTATGCTCGCTGAAAAGGCCGAATTTGTCCTCGGAGTGGATATCTCTGAAGAGGCACTTCAGTGGGCAAGTAATCATCACATTAATTCGCGTCTTCGCTTTGAGCAGCGAGCGGACTTCGGAGCAGGACTGCCCGACAGTAGCTTCGACATGATTTCCTGCTTTGAGATGATTGAGCATGTTGATCAGCAGACACAGGAATTGCTCATAAAAAACTTTAGGCGGCTCTTAGGCCCCCAAGGAAAGCTGGTTATCTCAACGCCAAACCCTGAGGTCACCGAAAACTACGGTGAAAACCCCTACCATTTGCATGAGATGAGTGAAGAGGATTTTACAGCCCTTTTAGGTCGATATTTTGAACATGTTCAAATATTCAGGCAGTGGATCCGGCCCAGTGTTCTGATTGCCCGGCAGTCCCTTTTCTCGCAAACTGAAGGGGTATACGCTTGTTCGGTGGGTATTGATAGTAAACTCCTCGACTTGCCGGCCGTAGCATATATCGCCATTTGTTCCAGTGAGCCTTTGGCAGAAGTAGAAGGTGTCTGTAATTTCGACTCTTCGTTTGATTTTGTAAGCAAGTCAATCGAAGAGATAAATAATTCGAATCAGACGTATATTGAAAAATACTCGATGTTTCAGCGGAACCGAAATAACGAGAAGGCCCTGAAGGAGAACCAGGAGGTCCTAGCTGGACAGGCTAATTCTATTCAGTCCCAGCAGGAAGTAATTGCAGAAAAAGAATCAGCGATTCAGGGTATGTCTGACAATTTTGTTGAGCAGGCATCCAATATCGAAAAGTTGCGTGGTTTTATCGTTGAGAAAGATTCCGCTCTTACCGAACAGGCGAAATGGATTCAGGAACAGGCGAAATTGATTCAGTCCCAGCAGGAAGTAATTGCAGAAAAAGAATCAGCGATTCAGGAGATGACTGACAATTTCGCCGAGCAGGCACGCAATATCGAAGGGCTGAGGTAAGAAATAGAGTAGAAAAACAGCTCTATCCTGGAAAATAAATTTCAGGTGGAAAAATTTAAGACTTCGATGATGGAGAATGAAGCTATTTTCGACCAAAAGGAAATTCTTTTGAAAAAGAAAATGATTGAAATCGAAGGAATAAAGCATAAGCTTATACGTATAAAGCAATCTATCCCATACCAATTAGCGCAGCTGTCAAAGAAAAAACCTTATTCTTTAATAAAATATTTTATCAGAAACAGACAGATTAAAGAACTTTCTACCCAAGATCAGGGAACGAAGAACGAACCGTATCATATAAAGCCTTTATTGCCAGTTTTGGATAATCGGCCCAAAGTTGTTCATGTTATCGGAAACTTTATAACAGGCGGTTCTTCCCGCTTGGTTGCAGACATAATAGAGCATCTTGGGCATTTTTGTGAGCAGGAAATTTTGACAGCGTACAATCCGGACCCTGTTTCCTACACGGGAATTCCTATACATACCTGCTATCCCTTGACCTCACCACAAAAAGTTTTCGAATATCTCGAAAAATTCCAACCCGACATGATGCATGTTCATTACTGGGGCTATGGCGACAAGCCTTGGTATAAACAAGCAATTCAAGCTGGTGAGAAATATGGCTGTAAGATCATAGAAAACGTCAATACTCCGGTTGAACCCTATTGGTCTGACGATATTTCGAAATATGTATACGTCAGTGATTATGTCAAAAAGAAATTCGGAAAAGATACTGCTGGAGAGTTAACGATTTATCCTGGAAGTAACTTTGAACTTTTTTCCAGGGCGCAAGTGCGTCAGATACCTGATGACTGTATCGGTATGGTTTATCGGCTTGAGAAGGACAAACTTGATGAAGAATCGATCAATGTTTTCATCGAAGTCGCCAAACTTCGTCCCCAGACAAAAATGCTCATTGTCGGTGGAGGACCTTTTGTTGAGTTGTATTCCGATGCTGTCAAAAAAGCCGGGGTGTCCAGTTCTTTCGAGTTTACTGGTCTGGTCAATTATTCCCGGTTGCCAGATCTTTACCGACAGATGAGCATTTTTGTTGCTCCGGTAGTTCGGGAGAGTTTTGGGCAGGTGACACCCTTTGCCATGAGTATGGGGCTTCCCGTTGCAGGCTATGATGTGGGGGCTTTGTCAGAAATATTGGGAAACAAGGAATGTCTGGCCACAGCACAGGACAGCACCCGACTTGCACAGATCATCATCTCTTTGTTGGATGACAGAAAAAAGAGGATTGCAATCGGACAGTACAACAAGGAAAGAGCCCAGGGAAAATATTCGGTTGAAGAAATGGTTAGGAAATATTCTATTTTATATAATGAAATGCTGGGGGAGTAGTTTATGAAAGTTGCCTTATTCGTTCACTGTTTTTTTCCTGACCACTATTATGGAACGGAAGTCTATACTCTTGAAATTGCAAGAAATTTACGGGAAATGGGTCATGAACCAATCATTGTCTCAGCCATCTTTCTGGGCGAGCCGGGGACGGACGAGTTTGTAAGCAATTATGAATTTGAAGGCTTTCCTGTATATTGTCTCGATAAAAATCACTATCCATATAAAAGAATAAAAGACACCTACTACCAGCCTGAATTGAGGGAGCATCTCAAATCTGTGCTCTATAAGATTAAACCCGACATTATTCATGTAACCCACCTGATCAATCATACGGCTGTATTACTTGAAGTAGCGGAAGAACTCGGCTTGCCAACCGTTGCTACCCTAACGGATTTTTATGGCATCTGTTACAACAGCCAGTTGAAGCTACCGAATGAAGGCCTTTGTCATGGACCTAACGCTTTGCGGTCTAACTGTATTGCATGTCGGTTGAGGGATGAGGCCACATTTCCTAATGCACCCTATCTTTTACGTAAGACTGCTTTTCCAACGGGTTTCTCTTTAGGAGGTCTCCTGTTGAGATTGCTGTTCATTTTGCCTCGCTTCCAAAAAGGGCAGATAGGTGGTTTAGTGGGGGATATTATCGGCCGTCCCAATATGCTCAGTGCGCTTTACAAGAAATATCGTGCCGTGATCGCCCCAACGACTTTTCTAAAGGAAGCCTATGTAAGGAATGGACTGACAGGTCCGATTCATAAGAGCAGTTTTGGTGTTGATATTGGCAGGCACCCTAAAAAAGAGCGAGACAACGTTGCTCCGGTCAAGTTCGGATATATTGGACAAATTGCCCCCCACAAGGGGACAGATTTGCTGATAGATGCCTTTTCTCAGTTGCCTGCCGATGTTGCCAGTCTTGACATTTATGGAGACGAAAAACAGTTCGTTGAATTTACCACCAAGATCAAAAACATGGCCGAAGGGAGTCAGGTCTCTTTTAACGGAACCTTCCCGAAAGAGAAAATCGATGAAATATTGTTGGATTTCGATTTTCTTGTCATTCCATCGACTTGGTATGAAAATAGCCCGCTAGTACTCCTTAATGCTTTGGCCTGTCATACGCCAGTCATTGTTTCTGATGTTGCCGGAATGACGGAGTTCGTCGAGGATGGCAAGAACGGATTTGTCTTTAAGCGCGGCAGCGTAAAGGAGTTGAAGAAAGTTCTGGAGACGATTGTCGCCGATCCTGTTCGGGCGCGCAATTTATCCAAGACCACTGAATATCTACGAACGACAAAAATGATGGCCGAAGACGTTGTGGAAGTTTACAAAATGGCGCTGGAACGTTGAGTTGATGGCTATGAAAACCCAATTTCAAAAACCTGTATTTGAGCCGTTGTTGTGAAGATTCTTCTTACGACTCACCAGTTTCTGCCGGAATTCTCATCCGGAACAGAAGTGCTTACATTTGAACTAGCCAAAGGACTTCAAAAGCTTGGTCATGACGTTTCTGTGTTCACTGGATTCCCCGCTGCAGATGACATTGAAGATTCAGAGCGTTTTGACAGCTATGTCCATAAAGGGATTCCTGTCACCCGATTTCACCATGGAAGAGTTCCCATGGGGGAGTGTGACAACATAGTTGAGGCAGAGTATAACAATCAATTTTTAGCCACTTATTTTCGAAAATACCTGGAAGAACTTGAACCGGACCTTGTTCACTTTTTCCACCTACAGCGTCTATCCGCATCGGCCATTGATGTGTGTCATGACCTCGACATTCCCATGGTGATGACCCCGACAGACTTTTGGTTGGTCTGCCCGATGAATCAGTTGAGGAAGCCCGATAATTCGCTTTGCACCGGACCGGATGCGAGCAGCATTAATTGTCTCAAGCATATTGTGGCGCTCACTCAGTCCGGATTGATTGCGATATTGGTCGGCATGTGTCCTACCATGTTTCTTGGTTTGGCTGTCGGCGCGATGTGCCGAGGCGACAAACCTAATAGCGGAAGTTTGTCCCTGGTTCGGGCGCTGACTGAAAGACCGGCGTTTCTGAAAGCGCGCATGAATAAACTGGATAAGGTGGTGGTGCCGACCCACCTGATGGAGAAAATGCTGCAAGATAATGGGTTGCGGCAGGAGAAGATGCTTTTTTTACCTTTTGGTATTAACCTGCAGTATTTGGAAAGTGCACCAAAGGTTGAACGGAGCGAGGTGTTACGCGTCGGTTTTATCGGCACCCTTGCCGAGCACAAAGGCGCGCACGTTTTAATCGAGGCGGTGCGGTTGCTGTCTTTAGAGAAGAATTTGGATGTCAGATTGTATGGCAAGCTCGACGACTTCCCGAATTATGTCGAACAATTAAAGGAAGCGGTGGGAGCTGACCGCCGAGTTCGCTTTTCCGGCTCTTTTCCGAATCAGAATATAGGCGAAGTATTCTCCGATTTGGATGTACTGGTGGTGCCGTCGATATGGTATGAAAACACGCCCCTGGTAATTTATTCGGCACAGGCGGCGGGATGTCCGGTAATCGCCTCCAATTTGGGAGGAATGGCCGAAGTGGTTCAGCATGAGAACAACGGTCTGCTTTTCGAAGCGGGAGATGCGTCCGATTTGGCGGCTAAACTTAAATTGCTTATCGATGCCCCTGATGTGCTGGGAAGACTGGCCGATAATGCCAAAAATCCCAAGTCGGTGACAGAGTATGCGACGGAACTGGCCGAAATCTATGACAGTGTCATTAAGGAAAGGCAGCAAGCGATATGAAGTGTTTAGTGTTTGGCGGTGGTGGTTTCTTGGGGTCGCATCTCTGCGATGCGTTGCTGACCGAAGGGCACGCAGTCAGGGTTTTTGATCGCCCCAATTTGGAACGATATAGGTCGTTTTTGGCGGAGGAAGATGTCGAGTGGGTCGAGGGGGATTTTACCAATCAGGAAGAGGTTGCCCGGGTCGTTCCCGGTTGCGATATCATCTACCACTTGGTGTCCACGACTTTGCCGAAATCTTCCAATGACAATCCAGTCTACGATATTGAGACCAACGTCGTTAGCACCTTGCACTTGTTGGATGTCGCCCGCAAGTCAAAAGTTAAAAAGATTATTTTTATATCCTCTGGTGGGACAGTTTACGGTGTTCCGGGCACTGTCCCTATTAAGGAATGCCACCCAACCAACCCCATCTGTTCTTATGGAATCAGTAAACTCACTATAGAAAAATATCTTCATCTTTACTATACCTTGTATGGACTGGACTATAGTGTCTTGCGATTGGCCAATCCTTATGGCGAACGTCAAAGAACCTCAGCCGCTCAAGGGGCTGTAGCGGTTTTTCTTCACAAAGCATTGAAAAATGAATCGATAGAAATCTGGGGCGATGGATCGGTTGTGCGCGACTATATTTACGTAACCGATGCCACGGACGCCATGGTGAAGGTTTTATCGTATACTGGTGAACAAAAACTGTTTAATCTTGGCAGTGGTCAAGGACAAAGTCTGAACGATATTCTGGATGCGATTGAGAATGTTTTGGGCAGGCCGGTGACTCGTTCCTATGTAGAAGGGAGAGCGCTTGATGTACCTGTCAGTGTGCTTGATATTGAACGAGCTATTGAAGATTTACAATGGGATCCACGAGTTGATTTTCGGGGAGGTCTAGAGCGTACAGTGGAGTGGATTAAGGCTTCTGTGATGCCTTAGGTTTTACAAGTATTTCATTTTATTAAGAAAAATTAAATTAGAAATTAGATAAGTCCTCGATTATGGAAAAAAAACCTTTAAAAAAATTGGCCCACTGGACTCGTGGAATTCTTCTCGCGTTTTCGTTGATAGCAGTACTGACAACTATGATCTGGATATTTGCGCCCATCCTCATTGATAAAGTTGATTTTTTAATTGTTAGTGAATATCAATCTTATTATCAAGCTCGTTTTGAAAAGGCAAAGACTGTACTGAACGATGACAAGCAAAAGGGTATTGCAGCGCTAGAATCTTTTCTGAATGACATTGAGTCGATTGAAGTCTCTGATCGTCTCGACAAATTAAAATACCAAGCATTTCCTATATTAATAAAAAATTTAAAGGATTTGGAGTTGTTTGACGATGCCCTTTATTGGGTAGATAAATGGTTAGAGTTTCACGAAAAGGATATTTTTGCGCAGGTATGGTACGTTGAACTGTTATTGGGTATGTCAGGTAGAGAGAAGGAAGGTGCGGAGGCTCTTTCCAGCCTGTTTGAAAACTTCCCAGGGGTTCCAGTTGTTGCTAATGCCTATGCACGAATGGTCGGCAATTCGCGGGATTCTAGGGACCCTACCAAACGGACCACAGGACAGAGATTACGCAAAATTTCACAAAGTAATATAAATCTTTACTGGAGGGGGGCTGGGGGACATTTCTCAGAAAACCACAAAAGCACAGTGCTAATCGGTGGGAAGATTGTTAATGATTATGTTGATTTCAATGTCCTTCTGCCACTGGGTCAAGTTGTTTCCGATTTTAGAATTGATTTTCCCGAAATTGTAGGGGCCGAATATACGTTGAATGAAATTAAAATTCTCTCTGAATTAGAAGAGGTTTTGATTGAGATAAAAGCTATTGATATAGCCTATAAGCACAACATGGAGGTGTCGGGTAATAAATTTTATATTACAGGTGAAGATCCGCACTTTGTAATAAACCTTACCAATTTTAATTCTTACGCCAGTAGTATCAATCTAAAAGGTTGCGCAAAATGAAGACCTTTACTCGCAATGTATGGAAATTTAGCTGGCTTGTTACCTTGCCTATTATTGTTTGGTTTTTATATTGGGGGTGGTGCACTGGATTAAGATATTCTGAATTTAAGGTTCGCTATCCTGCCGCCCAAAACTTCAGCCTTCTAGAAGTTGGAAAAATGGAATTTTATCATACTGTTAGGAAGTTCGGACTTCAAGTAACCCAAACTAAAAAACAGACTAGTTTTGAAGAATTGAGAACAATCAACATATTTGTGCCTGAATCTGAACTCGCACAACTAAATTCCAATCTTCCGCATTCTGGATCTGAATATGTCGACGGGGGGGCATATTATGGTGATAAACTCCACAAGGTAAAACTTAAGTATCGGGGCGACACTGTTTATCACTGGGGTTATTTTAAAAAATCTATTCGAGTAAAAACTAAAAAGAAAAGTCTTTTTGAAGGGATGAGAGCATTTAATTTAATTGCACCTCGTTCGCCAGAGATGATCAATAATCACCTTACATATGTTTTGGCAACTAAAATAGGGCTTATCGCACCACTGTCAGAAGTAGTTAATGTGAATATTAATGGAGAGTTGAGCGGGGTCTACATTCTAACTGAGCAGTTGGATGAGTCCACCTTGAGGCGGCATGATCGGATGCCGGGTGATTTATATTCTGGAGATGTGGGTAGGAAAGATTATTGGCGGGGTGAGACCAACCAACTTTTTGATAGTTATGTTTTGTGGGAGAAGAGGGCAGTTAATAATCATTACCCTGAGGATTCAACAAAACCTTTGGAACAACTTTTAAATCTTCTTCAATCACCACAAACAGAGAAAATGCAAGCCGAGTTGTCAAACTTTGTCGATATGCAGGCTTTTGGCAAGTTTAATGCCCTAGAAATTCTAACCACCACCGCTCACATAGATTCAACTCACAATTGGCGACTATATTATGATCCCATGATAAGTAAATTTGTCCCTGTTGTATGGGACTTTGTTGGATGGCATACGACAACTCGCCCCAAAAAAGGTAAAAAAGCGCGGCTTGATGTTATCTCGAGCCCCTTTCACTTAGCGCTTCACAAAAATAGTGATTTTTTGCGAGCCCGTCAAAACGCGCTTCAGGAATTTTACAGTGATGGGGTTGATCAGTCATTCTTGAGAGAGGTTGATGCTCTTTATGGTCCCTTGAAATTGGCGTTAAAAAATGACCCCAATTTTGCAGCAAACGTTTCAGCTCTTAACTCGCAAGAGGTCATACTTGCACTGGATGAGTTGAAAAACTCAATTCAGGGGGTATTTAGAGATGTTTATAATGGTTATTTCAATTCTCAAAGTGAAGTGAGATATTCATCCGTTGTGAAAAATAGAGTAATTGCACTTGAAGTTTCAGGAAGGCCGATAATTGCTAAGTTGTTTTTCAAGTTTAACAAACTATTAAGTAGTGCCGTAAGATGTCGGATAAGGTACTGGGTTGATGGCCAAGTCAAAGAGGTTGATGTCTCCGATGATTTATCCCTCAAAGGAACAACGCTCGACTTGTCGGTACCTCTTTTGTCACAGTATAAATTAAAAATTAATTCCGTTAGATCCTATAAAAGCTTCCAGAACCGGATTGATATACAGCCAGCATATTACGAACTTATATTTGATTCTATACCTACAGATATTAAATTGTTAGGAGTTCTATTTGAGAAAGGGGATGGAAATCAGACTTTGGCATTGAAAGATGCAAAATTGAAACCCCATGGATTTGATGATATGTACCGTCTTGTTAGGCCTCATCCATCAACGGTGCCCCTGATCTGGGACGAAGAGGTTGTTTTAGAGGGTTTCCAGAAAATTAACAAAGAAGTCATTATTCTCCCAGGGACAATAATCAGGCTCAATCCTGGCGCTACCGTGGTTTTCCAAAAACACCTATTGGCCGAAGGTACTGCTGATAACCCAATACGGTTTGTTCCCATGGAGGACTCTCAAGATCCATGGGGGGCAGTGGTCCTTATGGGTGAAGGAGCAAACGATACGCGTATTAGTCATTGTGAGTTTGTAGGGGGAAGTGGTCTCAAAGGTGACCTTTTTGAATACACAGCTATGCTCTCAATTCATGACGTCAAAGGCATCGAAGTGAATAACACAGTGTTTAAAGACAGCAAAATAACTGATGATATGGTTCACGCTGTATATTCCGAAGTCCGTTTTAGTGACTGCCTTTTTGAGCGTTCGTTGATGGATGCTCTAGATATCGATATCAGTAACGCCGTGATTGAACGCTGTCGTTTTGTCGACAGTGGTAATGATTCCATCGACCTTATGACCAGCAATGCTGTGGTTCTCGACACCCTAATTGAAAATGGTGGTGACAAGGCCGCCTCGGTTGGTGAGGGGGCGCACCTGCTAGCCATTAACAATGTTTTCCGTAATAACGTTATTGGGGTCCAGGCTAAGGATGGTTCGGTTGCGACCCTTTATAACACCGACCTGATCGGAAACGGTCATGCCCTGGATGCTTACAAGAAAAACTGGCGTTATAACGATGGCGGGAAGATTTATCTGAATAAAAGCCGTGTGGTTGGCAATGGCAAGATGATCACGGCCGACAAAAAGTCGGCAATCAGGGTCTATGACAGCTTTATCGACCAGCCGGTTGAAATAAAGAAAAAGAGGGTGAAGCTTGACGAGATGGTTGATAGTGAAAATGAGAAAACAGCCAGAAGTCAGGAACTGAAGCGGAGCAAGAAGGAAGTTGAGTTTATGAAAGATTTCGATTCGAAGTACTGGGATCGTATCGATGCGGAACGAAGAGGAGCACTGAACGTTGCCAGCCACTAAACTCCATTTTGCCCGCTTTGAGTTCAAATATGTTCTGCCGCAACCGTTACGGCAGGAACTGGAAAGCGAACTGAGATATTTCCTGGAATTCGACCCCTACGTTGAGTCGCGGCCCGATCATCAGTATTTTGTGCGCAGTCTCTATTTCGATGATCCGCACTATTCCTGTTTTTTTGACAAGATCAGTGGCCTGCACACCCGTTCCAAATTCCGGGTGCGCACCTATACCGACGATCCACAGGACGGGACGCCGCAGTTTCTGGAAATTAAGGGACGTTACAACAACCTGGTGCTAAAGCACCGTACCCCGCTCAGTCAGTCGTCATGGATTTCTGACGAGTACGGCGATGGGTTGGTGAGCAAGATGCTGAAAGGGGTCGGCCCCAGTGCAGTCGGCCGCAAGTTCGAGTATGATCTGTTCCGTAAGCGTCTGCGGCCGGTGGCCCTGGTCGATTATGCCAGGCGGCCCTATATCAGTCGTTTCGATCCGGAGTTCCGCTTGACCTTCGATAGCGAGTTGAAGGGAACGCAGACGAGATCATTGTTCCCTAACGGCAGTGCCCGACAGGCACGGCGGCTTCTTCCGGGCTTTACGGTGATGGAAGTCAAATTTCGCCGCCATATTCCGTCCTGGTTTCATCGTCTGATTCAGGCGTACGAACTGCGTCGGGTTTCTGTTTCGAAGATCTGTCATGCCATGGAAGCCTTGGGTATCGCTGAAGATCCAGGATGAATTCAGGACCTAAATCGTTAACCTTTTTTTGATTTTTTTGTGAGGATGATATGGAAGAACAGTTAATGAACGCAATGGGTAGTATGCTGACCTACTCGTACCAGGAAATGGTGATCAATATCCTATTGGCGGCCGTTCTTGGTTTTGTGCTGTCGGTTGTCTACCGCTATACCCATAAGGGCCTGTCCTACTCTCAGTCGTTTACCCAAACGATCTTCTTTGTCTCGATCATCGTCGCCATCGTCATGATGGTCATCGGTTCGAGCCTGGCCAAGGCCTTTGCTCTGGTCGGCGCGCTATCGATCATTCGTTTTCGGACAGTGGTAAAGGACACCCGTGACATTGCCTTCATCTTCCTGGCGCTGGCGGTTGGCATGGCGGCGGGGACGTCGAACTATTTTCTGGCCCTGGTCAGTACGGGGTTTGTTTCACTGACGGCGCTGGCAACCTACAAATTCAATTTTGGAGCACTGTACAAGAGCGAGTTCATTCTGCGTTTCTCCTTCGATCAGAGCTATGACAGTGCTGGTTACCTCGAAATCATCCAGGAGTATGGCAAGCGCTCTAACCTGCTGCATATCGAGCCCTCGGGTGACCGCAAGACGTTACGTTTGACCTATGATGTCTCGCTGAAGGAAGATACCACGGCCGAGAAGATGACCAGCGCCCTGGGGCATGTTGAAGGGACTTCGGAGGTAGTGCTGATCGCTGCCAAGAGTGACGTCGACTATTAAGTTCCTGTTTTTTGTCGGTTTCGTTCTTTTACCGGGTTCGGATTCAGCAGAATCAGGCGGAGGCGATGTTGACTACTGATCGTTGGTTCAGAAAAATCTGTGCAGGTCTGTTCTGTGTTCTGTCCCTGGCGGGTTGTGGTGGTGGCAGCAGCAGCGGCGACGGTAATCTGGCACCGTTGGCGGATGCCGGATATGACTTGGTTGTGACCCTGCTGGGGGCTCCAGTACCGCTCGATGGCACGGCAAGCATCGACCCGGATGGCGACTTGATTGAGTACCAGTGGCAATTGATTTCCGTTCCGTCGGGAAGTTCCGCCTTTATCCAGGACGCCGGGAGTGCAACGGCTTCCCTTGTTGCGCTCGATTTTGAAGGCAGCTACGTCGTTTCATTGGTGGTCGACGACGGCCTCACGGCCAGTGTGGTTGATACCAAGACCATCACGCTTGTTCCGCAGGTGCAGAATATCATCCTGATGGTCGGTGATGGCATGGGGTTCGAACAGGTCCGGGCGGCGGGGCTTTATCGGAATGGTGCCGAGGGCTCCCTCTCTTTCGAGCAGTTTCCATCTCAGGGTTACGTCACCACATTGAATGCCGATGATGCTGTGACCGATTCCGCTGCCGCGGCAACGGCTATGGCAACGGGGGGCAAAGTCGACAACGGCGTCATTTCCCAACGGATTCCCGGAGACGGTTCGGAACTGGAGACTATTCTCGAAATCGCGACCTGGCGCGCGGCCGGGACTGCGCTGGTGACGACGACGACCATCTCACATGCGACACCGGCAGCGTTTGCGGCCCATGAACCGAGTCGGAACAATTACGAAGAGATCATTGCCGACTATCTGAACGCATCGCGGCCCGATATCCTGTTCGGCGGGGCGCAATTTATTAGCCCAGCCACCGCTGAGGCGGCCGGTTATACGGTGGTTGCAGATTACGATGGCCTGGTCTCCCTTGATACGGATTCGGAGACCATGGTCTGGGGGCAGTTCGGTGAGACGCAGATGCCCTATGAGTGGGATGGTGTGGGTGATTTTCCGCATCTGTCGGAGTCCGTGGTCACGGCATTGGACATTCTGGATAACGACCCGGACGGTTTTTTTATGCTGGTGGAGGGCGGGCGCATCGACCATGCCGGACATGCCAATGATATTCAGCGCAACATCTTTGAAACCGTTGAATTCGCCAATGCGGCGCAGAACATTATTGACTGGGCCGCCGGCCGGACCGACACCCTGGTGACCGTCACGGCGGACCATGAAACCGGAGGGCTGCAGGTTTTGTCTGGCAACGGGCAGGGCGTACTTCCAGAGGTCTCCTGGACCACAACCGGGCATACCGCGCGAACGGTGCCGGTTTATGCCTGGGGTGTGAATGCTCATCTGCTGAATGGCGGTATCGACAATACCGACATCTATGCTGTCATGACCTTGAACTGGCATTGAGGCCGATGATTTCAGTCTGCATGGCCGTCTGCAATGGCGAGAAATTTCTGCTGGCTCAGCTGAAATCGATTCTGGGCCAACTGACGGAGGACGATGAGGTTGTCATCGTTGATGATGCATCTGAAGACAACTCTATGGCAATTATAAATTCTATTTATGATCCCAGAATCCGCTTGTTGCAAAACAGAAAAAATATTGGCCCCTTAAAATCATTTGAAATGGCCCTGAAAGACGCGAGAGGTGACTATATATTCTTTGCCGATCAAGATGATCTCTGGCTGCCGAATAAAGTCCAATATGTTACCGAGTGTTTCAGTAACCCACGGGTTTTAGCTGTTGTCACTGATGCCAAGGTGGCAAATGAAAAAGAAGAAATAATACATGAGTCATATTTCGGGTGGAGAGATAGCGGCCCAGGATTTTTAAAGAATTTCTACAAAAATTCTTTTTTGGGCTGTTGCATGGCGATCCGCAAAGAATGCAAAGACTTTATTTTACCTTTTCCACCGTTTTCATATATGCATGACCGATGGATCGGTCTGGCCTGTACAGTGGTCGGCGAGGTTCGTTTTCTTTCATGCCCTCTCTTGATTTACCGACGTCATGAGAATACGGTGACGCGAATGAAACCCTCTAGCATTTGGAAAATCTTCAATTTAAGGTTTTTTTTAGTACTTTCTCTGTTTATGTCTTCTTTGCGTTTATTGCGCTATAGAAGAGTTTTTTATTCCTTGAATACAACAGGAAAATCCCCTGGTTTAGCCGAGGGGGACTCAAAAGTTCGATAGTTCCGGGTGTATATAAATCATGGGCATGAGTTCAAACCACATAGCTCGAACGTTTTCAGTCCGTGACCTCAACTTTATTGCCGAGAACCTTTGGAATCGTGCATACTTCGCTTCGATGGTCGCTTGAGAAGAAGATTTCAACCTTAACTGCATTCGGCGGAAGGATCCAGAAGACCACCGCATGGATCAGACAAAAACTGTTCAACTAGGCACCTTCAGGCGGCCCAAGGTTTGAGGTCACCGCTTTGGGCGGTTCCACCCATAAAACCCCCGGATTTGCCTGGAGATACTTACGGCTATCACCTTATTGATAGCTGTTGAATATATTTGGTAGAGAATGATTTATAAGATGCGTGTACTGATGATTTTGGAAGCTGGCGGGGGCGCTGCGAGGCATGTTGTCGACCTGTGTTGCGGTTTGCATAATAAAGGGATAGATGTCCATCTTGTTTATTCTCCCAATAGAATGGACTCACTTCTGGATGAGGGCTTAAAAAAACTTGCCAAACTCTCCGTTAAGTTGGTTTCTGTTCCCATGATTCGGAAACCGGGCCTTTCAGATTTGTTCTCATACTTTAAAATTTGGCAGTACGCTAGAGACAATGGGCCGTTTGATATTGTGCATGGTCATAGTTCCAAAGGCGGTGCCTTGGCCAGGCTCTTGTACGGTGCAGGAATAAAGGCCAAGGTTTATTCAGCGCACGCTTTCGTCACTATGGACACCAACTTAGGTTGGCTTGAGTCTTCTCTATATGCCCTGGCAGAGAAATTTCTTGCGCATGTTGGGAACGCGGTTATTGTGACATCTTTTTCAGAAAAGAAACACGCTGAAAACAGCTTGCGAATCCCTAACCATAAAACATTTTTAATTCCTAACGGGATTGATAAATTGGTAAAAAAACCTTCAAACTGCAGGCATGATTTCCGCTATGCATGGGGTGTCCGTGACGACGAGGTCTTACTTGGAACAGTTACTCGCTTTGTCGAACAAAAAGCTCCACATGTTTTGTTGGGCGCTTTTGCAGAGGTTGTTAAGCATGTCAGTAATGTTCGTCTTGTAATGGTGGGTGATGGCCCGTTAAAACAACAACTGATGAATGATGCGGAGAAATTAGGTGTAGCATCCCTTGTTGTGTGGCCAGGGTATATTAACCATGAAAGTTTGATGGAAGCTTTGGATATTTTCGCTCTTTCTAGCCTTTATGAAGGCTTCCCTTATGTGTTGCTCGACGCGCTTTTTACTGGGCTTCCTCTGGTATCGACACAAGTTGGTGGATCGGATATGGTAATTGCGCCTGGCAAAAATGGTTTCATCGCTCCTTGTGGTGATGTAGAGCAAATGGGCAAGTTTTTGTCCACTCTCAGCTGTGATGATTATATGAGGAAAAAAATGGGGCAGGCTTCTCTACTCAAAGCCAAAGAGTTCTCTGCACAAGAAATGGTAGAAAAGTGTTTGGATGTATATAGCTTTTTATTGTCTTCTTCTTAAGTTTAAAAGATAGGCTTCGCTTAAAGAACAAACAAAACTGCTAAATTTGTTCCAAGTTATTGCTAGCCTTACATGGGTCGTAATCGCATGTGTGACTGTGTACTATTTCAGGAGGGGAAGTTCTCTCAGGTCATATTTCTGGAATTATGGAATACGTGACCGACTACGGTAAAATCTTATGGGGTTATAGTATGAAAAAATATGCCAAACCCATTATTCTTGCCTTGGTCATTTTTCTTTTATCGGGGTGTTCTTCGCTCTTACCACAACAGGAGAGGAATTATGCGCTTACCACCTTCCTCGCCCAAAAGGAACACTACGCCCTGTTTACGCCGACATCTCTTCAATCGGAAGAAAAGCTACAAGTCTTCGGGGTTGATGACGCCGGTGACAAGTTCAGCCGACAGTTTGATCTTTATAATTCAGTAATCGGTGTCATGGAGCGCTTCATAGCGGCCACGCCCGGGTTGTCTGCGACGCGGATTGTCCCTCCGCAAGAGGCCCATAATCTGCCTGGCAGAGGCGATCAGCCGGTACTTTTCTTTCATTCGAATTGGCACCTTGTCTATCGTAGGGTGCCTCCGAGTTTTTCGATGAACCAGCTGCAGGTGGGGATGGTTGCGAAGGTCATTCCCCTTGATCAGGTCCTCCGAGGCAAAGGCCCCTTGGCCCTGCGGACGGCATCCTGGGAGGGCCGCTGTTCCTATAAGGCCTTCGATGGTCAGTTTTTTCATCTTGACGATTGGGAGGCCGTGGGCGGTGCCAGGTTGTACCGAGGGATATGGGACGCGCAGGCTTACTGTGGGGATAAACTTGCAGTTCAATTTTCCGAGCACCTTATGTCCGGGAAACATTAACCCGTTTCCTTCTCTGATTAACTGAACAACGGTGTCATCTTGAAAAAAGTTCGCAACCTGACCAGCCGGATTTGTTCCGATTGTGTCTTGACCAGTTCCTGAATCGATAATATGCGCTGTTTGTGCTCGGCAATTAGATCACTGGTTGGTCTTTGACAAGACCTTCGGTTTGCTTTATGCCGGCCCTGAAGCTTGTAGTACGAATTGTTTTTGGTTGTAGGCTGATCATCTCTGTCTCTGCGGCGGGGTTTTTCATCCTACTGAGGTAGAAGTCATGCTCAGACAGCAGGCAAAACTATTCAACAAGCTCTCCATGTGGGCGGATGTTTTTGTTATCTGTGCCGCGCTGGTGCTAGCCTATCAGATCCGGACGTTTTTCCAGGGTGGGCTTCTCCCGCTGCGCAACTACCTTTGGGTTCTGGTGGTCGTCCTTCCCGTTTGGTTTTATCTGCTCAATCGCCATGGTCTTAATGCCTCTCTCCGGCGTTTGTCAATTTTCGATATTATCAGCAAGCTGGTCAATATCCATCTGTTGGGTGGTCTTCTCACCGCGTCGATAATCTATTTTATTGACCGCGACCAGTACAGCCGGGGGCTGTATCTGGCCTTTCTCGGTGTTTCTTTCTTGCTACTCACCCTGGAAAAGGTGGGTCTGCGTCTGGCCCTCGGCTTTTACCGGCGGCGGGGGTTCAACTTTCGCAATCTGTTGATTGTGGGTACCAGGGAGAAGGCACGCAGGTTTCATCAACTGGTAGAGGATCATGCGGATTGGGGTTTGCAGATTATCGGGTTCGTGCAGGCGGATGAATCCGTTATTGAGGCTGAAATTGAAGGCCAGAAGGTATTGGGGAAACTTCAGGACCTGCTGGAGATATGCAAATCCTCTTCGGTGGACGAGGTGGTTCTCTGTATCCCGAAGGATCTGGTGATGGGGGCCGAAGGCCTGTTGCAGGATTTGCAGGAGCTGGGTATTACGGTGCGCATGGTGCTGGACTTTTACGACATGCCCCGCTGCAAGATGGATATCGGATTTTTTCATGAAACCCTTCCTGTGCTTACCTTCCACACCAAAACTCTGGATGCCCAACAACTTTTTCTTAAACGTCTTATGGATATTGCGGGTGCCTTGGGTGGATTGGGTATTTTAGGGCTGCTGTTTCCGTTTATTGCCCTGGCTATTAAACAGGATTCCAAGGGGTCGATCTTTTTCGGGCAGGAGAGGGTCGGGGAAAGCGGTCGAGTTTTCAAGTGCTGGAAGTTCCGTTCCATGACCATGGATGCCGAAGATCGCAAGCAGGGGTTGCTTGATCAAAATGAAATGAATGGGGCTATTTTTAAGATCAAAAATGATCCGCGTATCACCAAGGTCGGCCAGTTTCTACGCAGGACTAGCCTGGACGAGTTTCCCCAGTTCTGGAATGTTTTGAGAGGGGAAATGAGCTTGGTTGGCACCCGCCCACCGACCCTCAATGAGGTAGCTCAGTACAAAAACTGGCACCGCCGGCGGATCAGTATCAAGCCGGGGATAACCGGCATGTGGCAGATCAGCGGCCGTAACCGGATCGCAGATTTTGACGAGATTGTTCGGCTTGATCTATATTACATTGACAAGTGGACCATCTGGCTCGATATTCTTATCCTGCTAAAAACGCTGAGGGCTGTCGTGGCCGGCTCGGGTAGTTACTGAAGGTGTGTTGACAGCATTTGACGGTCTTGCGGCGTTTTTTTAGAATTTCGACATACACTATGTATGGCTTCGTCCCTGAGACACCATCAGTATTGCAGTGCAAATTTTTTGTTTAGCCATCCTATGAGCTTTTATGAAGCCATAAAGGGTTTGCGCTTCATAAATTTTGCTGGGAGAGAAGAATATGATCGTTGAGGATATAAGAGCTCATTTTGAAAAATTACAGGAAACCCTTCGCGCCGCTTCTCAACAAATGTCGGCCGATATTTTATTGGCCTGCCGCGCTATTGCCGATGCGTTGCAACAGGGGCACAAAGTTTTGCTCATGGGTAATGGCGGGTCTGCGGCGGATGCCCAGCACTTTGCCGCGGAACTGGTTGGACGGTTTCTGCTGGAGCGGAAGGCGCTGCCGGCCATTGCGCTGACCACCGACAGTTCAATCCTGACGGCAGTAGGCAACGACTACGGCTTTGACGAGATATTCAAGCGCCAGGTGGAGGCTTTGGCCCAGCCCGGAGATGTGGTGATCGGTATTTCTACCAGCGGAAAGTCTAATAATGTCTTTCATGCCTTGACTGCGGCCAATCAGATCGGCTGCAAAACCGTCGGTCTTTTGGGGCGGGACGGTGGAAATATTGCCGGCATTGTCGATATTGATCTCACCGTTCCCGCTCAACATACCCCCTATATTCAGGGCGTTCATGGCGCTATCATCCATATTTTGTGTGATCTGGTGGAAAAAGAACTGTTCGCTGCAAATTAGCAGGGGACGCTCGGCTTGATTTCCGCTTCAGATTTTGCTTAGCCATCCAAATAACCTGATTAGGTCCAATTCTCAGCTAGCCGTGTAAGAGCGACTGTCTTGCAGCATTCTGGTTGGACTTGTGCCATTTATCGCGATAGGAAGGCACCCACACACAAATTCTTGACCCTCGATTGTGCCCAGCTGAGAATCAGGGCTAATCAGGTCCAATAATGTTTTTGCGAATGCATCAAAGGTTGCGATACATGAAACGCAGAAATCCGATTGATCTGTCCGCTGTTAAGCGCTACTCCATCAAGAGCCGTGACAACAAGGTCAACGTGACCGAGCACTTTGCTCAGCCACCCAAGCCGGGTCAGACGGTGGCCGAATTTCTCGACGGGTTGCCGCGCCTTCTCGGTGCCGACAGCCTGCGGGAGGTGGTCGATGCGGTGGTGGCAGCACGGCAAAAGGGTAAGCCGGTGGTGCTGGCTATGGGCGGGCATGTGATCAAGTGTGGTCTGCAGCCGGTGCTGAAGGCGTTGATCGAAGCTGATGTCATCACCGCGGTGGTCATGAACGGCTCAGTGACCATTCACGATTTTGAGGTTTCCCTGATCGGAGCCACCTCCGAGGACGTGGCTGCGGTATTGGCTGCCGGAGATTTCGGTTTTGCGGAAGAGACCGGTATCGGCATGAATCAGGCTCTGAAGCAGGGGTTGGAGCAAGGGATTGGCTACGGCGAGGCCATCTGGCGCTGGATTATCGAAAATGAACACCCCTTCCGGCAGTACAGCCTGCTGGCGGCCTGTATAGAAAAGGATATTCCGGCCACGGTGCATGTGGCCATCGGCACCGATATTATCCATCAGCATCCCGAAGCGGACGGCGCGGTGATCGGCGAGATGAGCTATCGGGATTTCAAGCTGCTCACCTCAGTGGTCAGCGAACTTGGTGACGGCGGGGTGTGGCTCAATGTTGGTTCGGCAGTGCTGTTGCCGGAGGTTTTTCTTAAATCTCTGTCTATTGCCCAGAATCTCGGCTATCAGGTGGATGGTTTTACCACCGCCAATTTCGACATGATTCAGCATTACCGCCCTCTGGCCAATGTTGTTAAACGACCGACCCTCGGCAAGGGGCGTGGTTATACCATTACCGGTCACCATGAGATCAATATCCCT
>LGVF01024407.1_pt1 | contig 50141 bp, 54 predicted proteins | sample 469901 | NCBI WGS metagenome assembly LGVF01 (sample SAMN03893561, study PRJNA290197) | marine sediment metagenome | material: sediment; isolation source: combined push core samples #3730, #5133, and #5579 collected at Hydrate Ridge | place: Pacific Ocean: Hydrate Ridge
GACAAAGAGTATAAAAAGATTGAAGGATTATATAATGAATCTATTTATGATGTATCTGCTAAACAAAAAATAGAAGATGCATTAGAATTAGAGAAAATGATTATTGAAAAAGATAAAAGAATCATTATGGTACAAACGTATTATGGTGAGGGAAGTAATAAAGTTAGAATTAGAAATTCTAAAGGATTAAACTTAGAAAAATTAGTAAATGACGCTATGATTGGAGCACAAGTAATAGCAAATGACGGTAAAGATCAAAGATCTTCATTTGAATATATTAGATCAAATGATTATGCTGATTTTGATTATGAAGCACTTGCTAGCCTTGCAGCTAAAAAAGCTGTAGCGCTTCTTGGAGCTACTCCTTGTGAATCTGGAGAGTATGAAATATTGCTTTCAAAAGAAGCAAGCGCAAGTTTGTTAATGCCTCATGTTTCTATGTTCTCAGCTGAAAGTGTTCAAAAAAATATATCTTTATTAAAAGGTAAAGTTGGAGAAGTTGTTGGTAGTAGTTTAGTTACTGTTGTTGATGATCCTTTCATGAAAAAGTCAGCTAAATCTGGAGCATTTGATGATGAAGGTGTTGCTACAAGTTATAAAGAGTTAATTAAAGATGGTGTATTAACTGGGTTTATGCATAACTTAAAAACTGCTAAAAAAGATAATATAAAATCAACTGGTAATGGATTTATAGGAAGAGGAATATCTCCTACAAACTTCTATATTAAACCAGGTGAATATAAATATGATGATGCTGTTAAATCAATGAAAAAGGGTATTATTATTACTGATTTAGCTGGTACTCATGCTGGAGCTAATCCTATTAGTGGTGATTTCAGTTTACAAGCTTCTGGTTTCTTAGTTGAAAACGGAGAAGTTATTAGACCTGTTGCTTTAATAACCGTTGCTGGAAATTACTTAGATTTACTTAAAGATGTTACACAGGTTTGTGATGATTTAAAATTTAATTTTGGATATGTTGGAAGNNGCAGTGTTTTTTTATGGAAACATTTACAATTTCTAAATAGCGCTGATTAGTTTACATTTAAAACAGAATAATGTATAATTATCTATGAAATTATAAAATATTAGGAGGAATAAAAATATGGGACTTGTATCATCAAAAGAAATGTTAGAAACAGCTAGAAAAGAAGGATATGCTGTTGGACAATTTAATATCAATAATATGGAATGGACAAAAGCGGTTTTAACTGCTGCACAACAAATGAAATCACCAGTAATCTTAGGTGTATCTGAAGGTGCTGCTAAATATATGACAGGTTACAAAACTGTTGTTGCTATGGTTGAAGGAATGTTAGATTTTTATAATATTACTGTACCAGTATCACTTCATTTAGATCATGGATCTTATGAAGGAGCTAAAGCTTGTATTGAAGCTGGATTTAGTAGTGTAATGTTTGATGGATCACACTATTCAATTGAAGAAAATGTACAAAAAACTACTGATATAGTTAAATATGCTAACGAAAGAGGAATTAGTGTTGAAGCTGAAGTTGGTAGTATTGGTGGAGAAGAAGATGGTATTGTTGGTGGTGGAGAAGTTGCTGACCCTAAAGAATGTAAAATGATTGCTGATTTAGGTGTAACTATGCTTGCTGCTGGAATTGGTAATATTCATGGACAATATCCAGAAAACTGGACAGGATTGAGATTAGATGTGCTTAAAGATATTCAAGATATAACTGGAAATATGCCACTTGTATTACATGGTGGAACTGGAATTCCTAGTGAAATGGTTAAAGAAGCAATTACACTTGGTGTTTCTAAAATAAATGTAAATACTGAATGTCAATTAGTATTCGCAGCTGCTACAAGAGTATATGTTGAAGCTGGTAAAGATTTACAAGGTAAAGGATTCGATCCTCGTAAATTACTTGCTCCAGGTACTCAAGCAATTGTAGATACTTGTATTGAAAAAATGACTTTATTTGGATCTGTAAATAAAGCTTAGGGGGAATTATTATGACAGAATGGATATATGAGAATCCGATTCTGGCAGCTTTTCTTGGGACTATGTTTACATATGGAGTTACTGCACTTGGTGCAGCTTTAGTATTTCCATTTAAAAACGTTTCAAAAAAACTGTTCAACGGAATGTTGGGATTTAGTGCTGGGGTAATGATAGCTGCTTCTTTTTGGAGCTTACTAGCACCTGCTATTAATTTATCAGAAGAATTAGGACTAATACCTTGGTTACCGGTAGCTATTGGTTTCTTAGCTGGAGGGTTATTTTTACTTCTTGTTGATAGATTTTTACCACATATGCATGTAATGTCTCATCATGAAGAAGGTTTAAAATCATCTTGGCATAGAAGTACGTTATTAGTACTTGCTATTACATTACATAATATACCTGAAGGTCTTGCAGTTGGTGTTGCATTTGGATACGCAGCTAGTGCTTTTGGATCTAGTACTGCAGCTAGTGCTGCAATTGGAGGAGCTGTTGCTCTTGCTATTGGTATTGGATTACAAAACTTTCCTGAGGGTGCTGCTGTAAGTGTTCCACTTAGAAGAGAAGGTATGAGTAGAACAAAAGCATTTATGATCGGACAATTTAGCGGAATGGTTGAACCACTTGCAGGAGTTGTTGGAGCAATACTTGCTATTTCTATGAGAAACACACTTCCTTATGCACTTAGTTTTGCAGCAGGAGCAATGATTTATGTCGTTATTGAAGAACTTATTCCTGAATCACAAATGATGGAAACTACAAAAATAGCAACTATTGGAGCTATGATTGGTTTTGCAGTTATGATGACATTGGATGTGGCTCTTGGATAATTCAATATATAAAGATTATGCATCATGGAAAATAGAAAATAACGACACTGTTGAAGAATTTATTAAAAATCATTCTGTAATATATGAAAGAATAGAACCAGTATATGAGGTTTTAAATCATATCTATAATATGGTTGTAGAAAAACAAGAAGTAGATGAAGACTTAGAAACAATATTCGAAGTTGGATTTAATTACTTACATACACAATTTGATATTATTAAGATCTATTTTGAAACATTATTTCAATCTAAATGTGATGATTTTGTAGAATATAGCGATATGATATTATTCTTACTATATATATTTGATCTTAGAGCAGATATGGAAAGTAATGATATTAATACAGATATTGTAGAATTAGACGATTTAGAAGTTAATATTGAAAACATGATTATGGAAAGAAGAGATGATCATGAATTCATTAATTCTAAAATGAATGAAACATTAGCAATTGTATTTGATTTAATGGATTATGAATATGTAAGTATTGTTGATGTATTTGTAGAAATAGCTGAAAACTTAGGAATATTTATTTATGAAGATAAAGAATTAGTTATCGGAAAAGAAATATAAAAACACTATAGAAATATAGTGTTTTTTTAAATGCTTATTACTTATAAAAAATTTAAACATGATATATACTATATATACAATCGAGGTGATTACATGGGACTTAGAAGTGATATTAGAACTGTCAAAAGAAAAGATCCTGCATCAACTAGTACGTTATCAATAATTATAACGTCTAACGGGATGCATGCGGTATGGGTATATAGATTAGCACATTTATTATGGGAAATTCATTTAAAGCTCTTAGCTAGAATAGTTAGTGGGCTTGGAAGATTTTTTACTGGAGTTGAAATTCATCCAGCAGCAGTAATAGGAAAGAACTTTATGATTGATCATGGAACTGGAACTGTTATTGGTGAAACTTCTATTATTGGTAACAATGTTCTCATTTACCATCAAGTAACTTTAGGTGGTACTGGCAATGAATCAGGCAAGAAAAGACATCCATCCTTATGTGATGGAGTAATGATTGCAGCTGGAGCTAAAATCTTAGGAGATATAAAGATTGGTGCTAATGCAAGAGTTGGAGCAAATGCAGTAGTACTTAAAGATGTACCTTCAAATGCAACAGCAGTTGGAATGCCTGCACGTATTATTCTAAATGAAAATATGACTGATGCAGATTGCAGCTTAATGTCAAAACTATAATAATAAAACCCTCTAAATTTAGAGGGTTTTTGTTATTTTACACATAAAACTAGTCATCAAATAACTCTGTAGATAAATATCTCTCAGCGTTACTTGGAGAAACTGTTAATATTTTTTTATTAGGCCCTACCTTTTTAGCTAATTCAAGAGCTGCGTATACATTAGCTCCTGTAGATATTCCTACAAACAATCCTAATTCCTTAGCTAGTAATCTTGCTGTTTCAAAAGCATACTTATCTTCTATTTGGATTACTTCATCATATATTGTAGTATCTAAAATTTCTGGTATAAATCCAGCGCCAATTCCTTGAATTTTATGTTTTCCTGCATCATTACCACTTAGTACAGAAGAATTTTTTGGTTCAATTGCTTTTATACTAATATTTGGATTATGTTGCTTTAGAATTGTTCCAACACCTGTAATTGTTCCACCAGTTCCAACAGATACAATAAAGTAATCTAAATCAGGAATATCATTAATTATTTCAATAGCTGTATTTTTCATATGCGCAAGTGGATTATTTATATTTTCAAATTGCATTGGCATAAAGTATCCATGTTTATCTGATAACTCTTTTGCAATACTAATAGCATCATCCATACCTTTAGTTAGTATTAACTCAGCACCATATCCTTTCAGTATTTTTCTTCTTTCAATACTTAAGCTTTCTGGCATTGTAAGGATAATATCATATCCTTTAGAAGCCGCAACCATCGCAAGCCCAATTCCTGTATTACCACTTGTTGGCTCTATAATAGTATCTCCTTTTTTAAGAAGACCTTCTTCCTCAGCTGCTTCAATCATACTTATAGCTATTCTATCTTTTACACTTCCACCAGGATTAAACCATTCTAGTTTTAAATAAATATCAGCTGATGATTTATCAGTTAGTTTATTTAGTTTTATTATTGGAGTATTCCCAATAAGTTCATATATATTATTGTGTATCATAATATCACCTCATTATTTTCTAATTCTAATTATATATTTATATTGGATTTAAAACTAATAATACACTAAAAAAAAGAACTGAAATCAGTTCTTTTAGTTACCTCTTGGTTTCATATGTGGGAATAGTAGTACGTCTCTTATAGAAACAGACTCAGTTAATAACATTATTAATCTATCTACTCCAACACCTAACCCACCCGCAGGTGGCATACCATATTCTAGCGCTTCTACATAATCAATATCCATTTCATTTGCTTCAGCGTTACCTAATTCTTTTTCTTCTATTTGACTTAAGAAACGTTCCTTTTGATCAATTGGATCATTTAACTCAGTAAATGCGTTCGCATATTCTCTACCATCAATAAATAATTCAAATCTATCTGTGAAACGAGGGTCTTCAACATTCTTTTTAGCTAAAGGACTTATTTCAATTGGATGACCATAAACAAATGTTGGTTGAATAACAAGATCTTCACAGTATTCCTCAAATAGTAAATTTAAGATATGTCCAGTACCAGTATAATGGTTAGGAACTTCTAAATCTTTACTAAGTGCGAATTCTTTTGCTTTTTCAAAAGTCATTTCTTTATTCCAAAAATCAATTCCTACAATTTCTTTAACCATATCTGCCATATGAACTTTTTTCCACGGAGATACTAAATCAATTGTTTTATCGTTATATTCTACAGTTTCTTTACCTAATTTTCTAGCAATAGAAGACACTAAGTATTCAGTTAATTCCATCATTGTATCAACATTACCATAAGCTTGGTATAATTCCATCATTGTAAATTCAGGATTATGTTTAATACTCATTCCTTCATTTCTAAATGTTCTACCTATTTCATAAACGCCATCGAATCCACCAACAATTAATCTTTTTAAGTATAGCTCTGGAGCTATTCTTAAATAGAAAGGCATATTTAATGCGTTATGATGTGTAACGAATGGTCTAGCAGCAGCTCCACCTAAGATAGGATGTAAGATAGGAGTTTCAACTTCTAAATATCCTCTAGCATTTAATAATTCTCTCATATAAGAAATAATTTGAGATCTTAGTATAAATGTTTCTCTAGATTTATTGTTAGTTATTAAATCAACATATCTACGACGATATCTTTCTTCAATATCTTTAAGACCATGAAATTTTTCTGGTAAAGGTCTAAGTGCTTTTGATAGATGAACAAACTTAGTAACTCTTATACTTAGTTCTCCAGTATTAGTTTTCATTACTTTTCCTTCAACACCAACAATATCACCTAAATCAGCTTTATTAAAGACTTCAAAAGATTCATCACCAATTACATCTTTTCTAACATAAAGTTGAACTTGTCCAAACATATCCATGATATGAGCGAATCCTGCTTTACCTTTACCTCTTTTAGTCATTATACGTCCAGCAGTAACTACTTGTTCTGTATCCATATCATGTAATTCTTCTTTTGAATATTGTTCATAAGCTTCTTTTATAGTCTTTGAGTTATGATTTCTATCAAATCTATGTCCAAAAGGATCTATATTATTTTCTTTAAGGAAATCAATTTTTCCTCTTCTAACTAGTTCTTGTTCTGTAAAATTATCCATTGTTTTCACCTCTTATTTTTGTATCGCAAAAAATTATAATATAGTTAAATCAATTATATTATGAAATAGCTTAATATACTACTGTGTTGCTTCAATTAATATGTCTAAATTATCATACATAATTGATAAGTAATTCAAGTTAACATCGGATTCTTCATTTGTTAAGTTTCCAAGTCCATGTAAGTAAGCAGCTAGTGCAGTAGAGTCTGTCTTGAGTAATTCCTCAAGAACTCCATCACCTGCTGGGCTATTAGTATTCTTCTCAAATAATACATAGTGTATATTATGTAGTGCTGCTTCTTCAGAGAAGTAAATAATATCACTCGCACTGCTTTCAGTTGAGTGTGCACTTGTAGTTATTGAAAGAATTTCTATATCATATCTAACATGCCAATATGTAAATAACATAACTGTAGTAATTATCGGCTTAGTAGCAGCATCTGCCATTGCTTGGTAATCTTCATCAAGTTTCTCTAAATTCAATTTTAATGCTTCATAATTTTCTTCAAATGTTGTTTCATATACTGGGAACTCAAGGATTAATTGATCCTTTACAAATTCAGCAGCAATTAGCATTCTAACTGGATCTAACCAAAAATGCGGATCTTCTGATAGTGAGTTTTCATCACACTCTACATGCTCAACTTCTTCACCATCATGATCATGTTCATGACTAAAACATACTTCGTTGTATGTAACAACTTGCGAGATATCTACAAGTTTTACATTACTATCTTCAAAAGTAGATTCTTCTTTTTCAGGAATGTATGTATCTACACCACCATTAATGTAGAATAAAATATCTGCATTTTTCATATCAATAATTTCTTTAGCACTCCAGTCGATAGATTCACTATGAACCTGAGAACCTGGAACTCTTGCAACATCAACATAATCTCCACCAATTTGTTCTACAAGATATTGCATAGGATACACTGTAACATAAACACAGTTTTCTCCTTCACATAAACTTCTGTGGCACGCACTTAGTGTTACTACAATTAATATAGTAGTAATTAATAACATCATTCTTTTCATAAATATCACCTTTTTCTTTATGCTCAATAATTATATATTAAACACATAATAAACACAATCTTTTATATTCTTTTTTCTTCTATTATTTCAAACATTTTTGAGGAGTCTTCTTTTTTAGTAGAATCTCGTAACTCTAGTACTTTTATAATTACTATTTTGTTACCAAATTGTATCTCAATTATGTCTTCTTCACTTAACTTAGTGCTAGATTTGGCTATACGGCTATTAACCATAATTCTTCCATTATCAGCAACCTCTTTTGCGAGGGTTCTTCTCTTAATAATTCTTGATACTTTTAAGTACTTATCTAATCTCATATTATCACCATAATAATTATAACATAAAAAAGGATATCAACGATATCCTTTTTAGTATTTTACTTTTTCAGTTTTACTTTCTTTTTTTACTTCTTTAACATCATTTTCTTTACTGATTTCTTTAGATTCTTCAGTTGAATTAACTTCAATAACTATTTCTTTACCTAAGGCTTTTTGTTTAGCTTTTTTCTTTTCCCACCATCCAAGATTACCTTTTTCAACTATTTCGTAAATATCTTCTTTAGTTAATGTTTCAATTTCTAATAAGTACTTAGCTATTAATTTAACTAAATCAAGATTAACTTTTAAAACTTCTTTAGCTCTATCGTATTGATTATTGATTATAGTCTTAACTTCGTTATCAATTTCAAAAGCAATAGTGTCACTAAATGCTTTATCAACATTGTAATCTCTACCTAGGAATACTGCTCCACTACGTTTTTCGTATTGGATAGGACCAAGTGAACTCATTCCATATTCAGTAACCATAGCTCTAGCTATCTCAGTTGCTTTTTGGAAGTCATTATGTGCTCCTGTAGATACTTCGTTAAAGATTATTTCTTCACTTACACGTCCACCAAGTAATCCACAAATTCTATCAAGTAATCCTGTTTTTGTAGATAGGAATGATTCTTCCTCTTCAGGAAGCATTAAAGCATATCCACCAGCATTACCACGAGGGATAATTGTAACTTTATGTACTATATTAGCGTTATCTAATTTAATACCAAGAACAGCATGTCCCGCTTCGTGATGAGCAATAAAGTCTCTTTCACGTTTTGATAAAGCTCTTGATTTCTTAGCTGGCCCCATCATAACTCTATCTACTGCTTCATCAACATGATAGATTTTAATCAAAGTTTTATTTTCTCTTGCTGCAAGTAATGCAGCTTCATTTAATAAGTTTTCAAGATCTGCACCTGTAAATCCAGGTGTACGTCTTGCTATTGAATCAAAAGAAATTTTCGGATCTATTTTTTTATTTCTAGCATGTACTTCTAATATAGCAGTACGACCTTTTATGTCAGGTCTAGAAATTGTAATTTGTCTATCAAAACGACCAGGTCTAAGTAAAGCAGGGTCTAGTACATCAGGTCTATTTGTAGCTGCCATAACGATAACTCCAGAGTTTGCTCCAAAACCATCCATCTCTACAAGTAGTTGGTTTAAAGTTTGTTCTCTCTCATCATGTCCGCCACCAAGTCCGGCACCTCTTTGACGCCCTACTGCATCTATTTCATCAATAAATACGATACATGGTGCATTTTGTTTTGCTGTTTTGAACATGTCACGAACACGACTTGCTCCAACACCAACAAACATTTCAACAAAGTCAGATCCACTGATTGAATAAAATGGTACTTTTGCTTCACCAGCAACTGCTCTTGCAAGTAATGTTTTACCTGTACCAGGAGCTCCCATTAGTAATATACCAGATGGAATTCTTGCACCAAGTGCCATATACTTTTTAGGATCTTTAAGGAAATCAATGATTTCTTCAAGCTCTTGTTTTTCTTCTTCAATACCTGCTACTTGATCAAAAGTAGTTGTTTTACCTCTATTTAATTTTGCACGGTTTTTACCGAAATCAAAAGCTTTATTGTTTCCGCCCTGACTTCTCATAAAGAACATAACAATAAATATTATTAAGACAAATGGTACTAAAATAATTACAACACTCCAGAAACTATAAGATGAACCTCTTACATGTTCATACTCGATGTCATTTAATTCTGCAGCAGCAATAACTTCTGTTAATGCTTCTGGTGTAGGGATTTCTAAAATATATTCCCCACCAGTTCCTATACCTGTAATTAAGTATGAACCAAAATTAATTTCTCCAGGAATTGGAGTAGATTCAATTGTTTCAATTTCTCCTGCAGCTATTTTTTCCATGAATAATGAATAATTATAAGCTGTAGGTTTCTCTTCTTGGAAAGAGAACATATATACGATTGCAAAAACAAATAATAAGATAATAGATACTACTACTAAGTTACCTAATCTGCTTTGCGGTGGCTTTAGTTGTTTACCTTCTGCCATATTAACAACTCCTTACTTGTTATAAACCTCTGGTTTTAAAACTCCCACGAATGGTAAGTTTCTATATTTTTGTTCATAGTCTAATCCATATCCAATAACAAATTCACTAGGAATAGTTGTTCCTACATATTTTGGATGGAAATCTACGATTCTTCCTGTTGGCTTATCAAGCATTGTAACTACTTCTACACTTGCTGCACCACGGAAAGTTAATAATTCCATAATTGTTTTAATTGTTCTTCCTGTATCTACTATATCTTCTGCGATTATGATGTGACGATCTTGAACTGATATTCCTAAATCTTTTGAGATTTTAACATCTCCACTAGATTCAATTCCACCATGATAACTAGATACATCCATAAATCCTAGTTCAAGATGAATATCCATTTCAGTAATTAAGTCCCCTATAAAAGGAACACACCCTTTTAAAAGTCCAAGTACAATTGGGAATTTGTCTTTGTAATCAAATGATAGCTGTTTTCCTAATTCTTTAGCTATTTGTTTGATTTCTGCGTTTGAAACTAATACTTTTTCAACATCTTTTTCCAACATTTATTTCACCTCATAAATATATAGTTTTTTGTTGCATGACTCACTTTGTAATGATTTTTTAGTTCCAGGAATCCATAATACAAATTCTTTATTGGAAACTAATAATAATTTATCTCTTTTAGATTGAGGTACTTTTTGATCTATAAGAATATCTTTAATCTTTTTAGTACCAACCTTAAGTTTTATTTTATCACCATTCTTACGGTTTCTTAAATAAAGTGGAAATACCACACTATTATAACATAATTCAAAATAATTTGTATATTTATGTTCTATTTTATTATCACTAAATATAAAGCTATGGTTATCAGAAATAAAATACTCTCCACATTCATTGATTTCTAAATTAATTTTAACAAAAGGCATATCTTTTTCTATGTAAATATAGTCATATTCTTTTCTAAAAGTATAATTATCTCCAAGTGAATAGCTCTGATTTGGGTTATTTGATAAACATAGTTTTAAGATTGAATTATATTGTTCATATTTTATCTCTAGTGTATTATTTGTAGCCGTATTAATAATATGAGTAAGTACTTTTATCTTAATTATTCTTTCTAATTTATTGAATTGATCTAAGTTAACAGTGTTATATACACAGTTCTTTTCAATAAATACATTCTTAATTCGATCTAGTACTACATCCGCAGATTCTATATAATCTCTGAATTGTAAGATTCTCTCATTAAGGTTTGGATTTTCTATTCTTAATAAAGGGATAATCTTATTTCGGTATCTGTTTCTTGTATAGAAGTCTTCATTGTTTGATAAATCCTCATAATACATAATTTCATGATCTCTAGCGTAATCTCTAATATCTTTTTTAGATACTTTCATAAGAGGACGTACAATCGAAATGTTTCGATCTCTTCTTACACTAGGGATACCTGCGTACCCAATAAATGAAGTTCCTCTAATTAGTCTCATAATAATTGTCTCAACTTGATCATCTAAATGATGAGCAACAACAATTTTAGAGGCTTTATGTTTTTGAGCAACAACTTTAAAGAAAGCATATCTTTGATTTCTTGAGTCATCATGGAAGTTAGAATTATCATTAATTTCAACTTCATATCCCTCAAAAGGAATATTATTTGTATTAGCTAATTTTTTTAGCATTTCGTATTCCATTTTTGATTCTTCACGTTTATTATGATTTACGTGGGCAAGTATAACTTTTAGATTTAGATTGATATTCATTAATATATCAAAAAGAACCATAGAGTCAACACCACCACTTAGCGCTAAAACAATAGTTTCATTTTTATCAAATATTTTTTTATTCTCAATGTATTTTCTTAAATCAATATTCATAATTATCACCTAGGTTTATTATATCACAATAGTTTAATAATATATCTAATTTAAATTTACTTTGAATGACAAAATAAATTCGAAATTGCACTCATATATGATATAATATTTAAGAGTAAAAAAATAGAATGGAGAGATAAAATGTTTAAACTTCCAAAATTATCAAAGACAGAAAGAGCTTGGGTTTTATATGATGTAGCAAACTCGGCTTTTATTTTAACAGTTATTACTATATTTTTCCCAATTCTTTACAAAATGATTTTTATGGATAGTGAAGGAATAGGATTGATTCCTGATACCCAAGCATATGACGATGTTTGGACAACAGGATCAGTAATCTTTAAATACTTAACTAGTGCTATCGCACTTACTATTGCTATTCTTAGCCCAATAATGGGAGCATGGTCTAACTATGCTGGAAATAAAAAGAAATTCTTTAAAATATTCCTATTTATGGGAATACTTGGTGGTATTGGACTCACAATTCCAGGACTTGGGTGGGTTACTTTATTAGTATTATTCACTATATCAAGTATGGGTTACAATTTCACTAATGTATTATACGATGCATTCTTAGTTGATGTTACTGATGAAGAAAATTATGATGAAATTAGTGCTACTGGATATGCTTGGGGGTATATTGGTAGTTTAATTCCTTTCTTTATTGGAATTATTCCGTTTGGACTTGTAGCTTTAGAAAAAATTCCTGAATCTTATTCGCAAATAAGTATTACGTTTGCATTTATAGTATCTCTTGTATGGTGGTTCTATTATTCATTACCACTAATAAGAGATGTTGAACAAAAATATAGTATTGAACAAAGTGAAAATTCACTCCGTGAATCTTTCCAAAGATTGAGAAAAACTTTTAAAGATATTAGAAGTTATAAAATGATTTTCTTATTCTTAATCGCTTACTTATTATTTATTGATGTTGTTAATACTGTAATTAGATTAGCTACTAATATTGGTGGAGATTTGGGAGTTAGCGATATTACAATGCTAGCTGTAATTGTGATGGTTCAAGTAATTGCTTTTCCATCGGCAATATTATATGCAAAAATGGTTAAAAAAATTGGTGGTAAACCTATGTTATTCTATGGAATATTCATATATGCAATTGCTGTTTATGTAGTATTCATGATTACTGAAGATACTACTTACTTAATGTGGGTTGTTGGTGCTATCGTTGGTACTGCTCAAGGTGGTATTCAATCGTTGGCAAGAAGCTTCTTTGCTAAAATGGTACCTGCTGAAAAAGCAAATGATTTCTTCGGGTTCTATAGTGTATTTGGACGTTTTGGAGGGATATTATCTCCGTTCCTTATCGCATCATTCCAAGTAAGCTTAGGAATTAATAAAGCTGTACTTCTTTTATTAATACCTCTTGCTGTTGCAAGTGTAGTATTAGCATTTGTTAAAGAAGGAAAAGTGGATTTAGTTGAATAATAAAAAGTTTATATTAGCTAGTAATTCACCAAGAAGACATGAATTACTAAAATTCTTAATTGATGATTTTCAAATAATCTCTAGTAATATTGAAGAAATTATTGATGAATTTCTTACTAATGAAGAAGTAGTAATGGATCTTGCGTTTCAAAAAGCACAAGATATAAGTAATAAGAATAAAGATGTTTATGTTTTAGGATTCGACACATTAGTTATCTTAGATGGAAAACCTTTAGGAAAGCCATTAGATAACAGTGATGCTTTTAAAATGTTGAAAGCATTGAGTGGTAGAACTCACAGAGTTTTAACAGGTTGTGCAATAGTAATGAATGACTATAAAGATGTTTTCTATGGATATTCAGATGTTACATTTACTGAAATGTCTGATGTAGAGATATATAGTTATATAGATACCAAAGAACCTATGGATAAAGCAGGATCTTATGGTATTCAAGGTTATGGTGCTAAGTTTGTTGAAAAGATAAATGGTGATTTCTACACGGTTATGGGATTACCTATACATAAGCTATACGAAAGATTAAAAGTATTATAAAGAGACTCTCACGAGTCTCTTTTTTAAAGCTATCTTTTCATTTCTATGCAGTTTAGTGTAAAATAAATGTATGATACCTTAAAATCATTTTTTATTACTAAATGAAGTGCTATTCTACTAGTGACTTCTAAAGGAGGCAGTTTTATGTTTAGACTAAAAGTAAAAGAAGAAGAACATAAGATAATTAAGGATAGGTTAAATGTTGTTGAGACACCAAATTATGATTATGTCTTAACAGATGACAAAGATCTTGTTGAAAACGATAAGATAAACATTGTTTTCAATCAAGCGGATATTCCTAAAGTATCTAAATTACTCGATGTGATTGTACGCGGGGAAGATTTGTATTTGGTTGGAAGTAATGAATTTGGGCAAAAGCATATTGAGTGTCGAAATTTTTACTATTTTATTGTTGAAGATGAAGATGTTTACGGTATTTTAAATAATACTAAACTTCTAATTAAATTAAAACTATACGAAGTTGACGAACTACTTAAAGTTAAGGATTTTATTAGAATTAGCAAGTATTGTTTAGTAAATATCGGTAAAATTGCTTATATCAAACCTGAGCTTAATTCAAAACTGAACCTTTTAATGAAAAATGATGATCATGTAGAAGTAAATAGAGGATACTACAAAGAGTTTAAGAAAGCTCTTAAAATTTAAGGAGGTATTATATGGAATTTTTAATAAATAATCCATTTATAGCATTTACAATTTTTATTATAATTGGATTCTCAACTTACATGTTAACAAAACTTATAGACGAAATAGTATTAAACAAAGCTTTAAAACTTAAGCACCAACAAATGAGAATTAGTACTGTAGTTAAAGGTCTTAAATCTAGAATTACAGGATTAACTCTTGCTACTTTAGTACCAATGTCCATTGTAGTAGCATTTGTTGTAATTGGAATTAATCCAACGATTGATCAAGATAATGATTTACTTTCAATCTCAACAGGTTCAGACGTATTATCTATATACGAGGACTTTAATGAGAAACTAGCTGTTAATACGAATAACTGGTATGACAATGGCTTATTAGATTTTCAATTAGAAGGAGGTATTGTTGATACAGCATTACCGTTTGATTCAATTACATATCGAACTACTGCTACTTCAGATTTAACAAATACATATACTGGAGGAACTGGAAGTGAAGATTATTCAGAAACTAATAACCAAGTTATTGGTGTTGATGAGATGGATAACGTCTTAACTGATGGTAAATTTATTTACACAATGTATGGTAATAAAATTCAAATAACGTTTGCTGGAATCATGGTTGATGATGAATTTGATGCAAGTTTATTAAGCCTTTATAAAACATTTGAATATTCAAATGAAGTATGTGATGAAGAACAATTTTATCCAGAAGGTATGTATGTTGATGGTGATCACTTCATAGTAATAGGAAATCAATATAACTATAATTGTGAGGATTATGAATATCCTGACGATGATTCTGGTGAAAATATTATTCCTCAAGTTTATTATTCTTGGTGGGGATATAGAAGTAGTTCTATTTCAGTATTAGTTTATGATATAGCTAATGATTTTGAACTTAAAGATGAATATTCATTAAATGGATATTTATCTGGAACTAGAAAAATTGGAGATAGTTTATATTTAGTAACAAAAAATAGTATTCCATTTAATGATGAGGAAATGGTTCTTGATGACTATTTACCTACATATGAAGTTAATGGAATTGAAGTAAGTGCGAAATACGAAGATATTATTTATATTGACGGGACTTCGCCTAATTCATTTACTACATTTTATGGTATTGATTTAAGTACAACTCAAGTGAATATGGAAGTTATCTTAGGTGATAGTGGATATAACTTATATGTATCAAATGATAATATGTATTTAGTTGGTAGAACATATTACTTCTGGCCAATGATGGATTTCTTTGATGTTGAAGATCCTGTTTATGAATCTAAAACAGCTATATTAAAAGTAGCTATTGGTAATGGTAATGTTGAATATAAAACATTAGGTTTAGTAGAAGGATATATGTTAAATCAATTTTCCATGGACGAATATAATGGTTATTTAAGAGTCACAACTACTGAAGGGTGGGGAGATGAAACAAATAATCGATTATACGTTCTTGATGAAGATTTAAAAGTAGTTTCTATGTTAGAAAACTTAGGTAAACCAAGAGAACAAATTAAATCAACAAGATTTGTTGGTAACTATGCTTACTTAGTTACGTTTGAACAAATAGATCCATTCTATGTTATTAACTTAACTAATCCTAATTATCCTGTAGTAGAGGGAGAATTAATTATTCCGGGATATAGTGCATATCTACAACCACTTGGTGAAGATTATATCTTAGGTATTGGATATGGGGATAACTATGGTGGAACAAACGGATTAAAAATTGCTATATTTGATGTTAGTGATAAATCTAATCCTGTAATACTTGGAGAAGAAGCAATCTTTGATTATTCAGAGTTTGGATGGGCTTCAAGCACAGCTGTTTATAATCATAAAGATTTATTAATTAGTGTTGAAAAAGGACTTATAGCTTTACCATTCTCAACATCTAGTTGGGTTGTAACTGATGGATATACTTATGATAGTGGTATCTTAGTTTATAACTTTGATTTCACTGATGGATTAAGTTACAGTGGATTTGTTAAACATGAAGAAGGTTCTGAAGAAGATGTATATGTTTATAAAAGTAAATTTATAAGTGAATACTTCTATACAGTATCTAATAAATACATTAAAGTATCTACATTAGAATTAGTTGAAGAGATATTATATTCAGTAGAATTAAACGAAGAAGAGTAATAAAAAAAACAAGTTCGCAAGAACTTGTTTTTATTTTGTTTTACTCTTCACTTCTTTCATTACCTCTTCACTTACCGCCTTTGATACTCTTTTATCAAATGGAGAAGGGATAATGTACTCTCTTGATAATTCACTATCTTCAAGTAAGTAAGCTATTGCTTTTGCGGCACTTAACTTCATACTATCAGTTATCTTTTTAGCTCTTGAATCTAGTGCTCCTCTAAATATTCCAGGGAATGCTAGTACATTATTTATTTGATTTGGGTAGTCACTTCTACCTGTACCTATTATATAAGCTCCAGCTTCTAGAGCTTCTTTTGGGCTAATCTCAGGATCTGGATTTGCCATTGCAAAGATAAAAGGATCTTTATTCATTGATTTAATCATCTCTTTTGAAACAATATCTTTTGTTGAAACTCCGATAAAGACATCTTTGTTTTTCATTAGTTCTTTTAAACTATCCTCTTTTAGATTGTTAGGAATAGTTAATATATTCTCATCAATCAATTCTTTTAATACAAATGAATAGCTATCGTATTTTTCTTTTAATACTACTCCGTCAATATTAACACCATAAACATGTTTAATACCAATATCTTTTAGTATTCTAGCTATAGAACTTCCTGCAGCACCAGTTCCAACTAATACTACTTCTAAATCCTCAAGTTTCTTCCCAGTTAATCTACATGCGTTAATTAATGCCGCAGTAGATACTATTGCAGTTCCATGTTGATCATCGTGGAATACAGGAATATCTAGTTCTTCTTTTAGTCTTCTTTCTATTGTGACACATTTAGGTGAAGAAATATCTTCTAAGTTTATTCCTCCAAAAGAGACAGAGATATTCTTAATAATATTTATTATTTCTTCAGTATCTTGTGTTTTTAAACATATTGGAAATGCGTCTACACCGGCAAACTCTTTAAATAGGATAGCTTTACCTTCCATTACAGGTAAACTTGCTTCTGCTCCAATATTGCCAAGGCCTAAGACTGCGCTACCATCAGTAATAACAGCAACCATATTTCCTTTTGATGTATATTTATAGATATCATCTTTATTATCTTTGATGTGTAAACAAGGTTCCGCAACACCTGGGCTGTAAGCTAGTGACAAATCATCACTATTTTCAATTCTAATTTTTGATTCTACAGAGATTTTCCCTTTATGTTTTAAATGAAGTTCTAAACTTCTTTTTTTAATATCATTATCCATTTTATTTATCCTTAAAAATATTATTTCCATAAATATCGTATGCTACAAAACAAGGGAAATCTTTAACTTCTAATTTGTAAACAGCTTCAGCTCCTAAATCTTCATAAAGGATAATTTCACTACTAATTATCTTACTACTAAGCAATGCTCCAATACCACCAGTAGCTATTAAGTAACAAGAGTTGTTCTTAATCATTTCTTTTCTAAACTCTTCTGATCTATCACCTTTACCAATCATTAGTTTAAGGCCTCTCTCCATTAAAGGAACAGCTAGTTTATCCATTCTATAACTTGATGTAGGTCCACTAGATCCAATTGAAAAACCATCTCTTTTTGGAGTTGGACCAACATAATATATAACACTACCTTTCATTTTAAAAGGTAATTCTTTTTCATTTATTAATCGTAAATGCGCTTGATCTCTTGCTGTGTATATTACTCCCGAAAGTAAAACTTTTTCTCCGGCTTTTAATAATTTAATATCATTATTACTAATAGGTGTATTTAGTTTTATCATAATATCACCTCTATATGTCTTGCTGAATGACATTGAATATTAATAGCTACAGGTAAACTAGCAATATGCATAGGGAAATAATTGATTTTAACAGCGAGACAAGTTGTTTCTCCACCAACACCCATTGGACCAACGCCTAGTTTGTTGATTTCAGTGTATAATTCATCTTCTAATTGTTTTATTATATTATCATTACTTGAGTCATCTAAATCTCTAAGCAATGCTTCTTTAGCCAATATAGCGCTTTTTTCAAAGTTACCACCAATACCTATTCCTACAATAATAGGAGGACAAGGTTTTCCACCAGCATTAAAGATGGTATCTAGAACTAATTTCTTAACACCTTCAATACTGTCAGTTGGTGTAAGCATAACTACGGTACTCATATTTTCACTACCGCCACCTTTTGAAGCTATGTGTAATTTTATTTTATCTCCACTTACTAATTTAGTATGAATAATAGCGGGAGAATTGTCTTTAGTATTTTCTCTTAAAAAAGGATGTTTTACTACAGATTTTCTTAAGTAACCTTGGTCATAACCGAGTCTAACACCTTCGTTGATGGCTTCATAAATATCTCCTTCAATTAGAACACTAGTTCCAACTTCTAAAAAGACAACAACTATACCAGTGTCTTGGCATAAGGGAATATGTCCTTCTCTAGCTATATCTTGGTTTTCTAGAATATCTGATAGTATAGATTTTGATATTTCTTTAGTTTCATTTGCTTTAGCTTTTTGTATCAAAGCTACTAAAGAATTATCTAACTCGTAATTAATTTTGATCACAGATTCTTTTACAATATTAGTAACTTCACTTAAATCAATTTTACGCATATTTACACCTTCTTTTTGATAGATTAATTATAACATATATATATTAATATTATAGAAAACATAAATATATTTTAGTTCCTAAAATTAAAATGCGATTTTACTTGATTAAAGTTTCAGTGTTTGATATAATTTATTCGCTAATAAAACTTACTATGGCTAAGAAGCTATGGCGGAAGGAGTAATACAATGAAAAAAGGAATTCATCCAGATTATAAGGTTGTAACTATAACTTGTACAACATGCGGAAACGTATTTGAAGGTGGAAGCATTTTAGATGAAGTACGTGTTGATACTTGCTCAAATTGTCACCCATTCTACACAGGGAAACAAAAATTTGGAGCAGCAGCTGGACAAGTTGATAAATTTAATAAACGTATGGCAAAAAAATCAGGTAAATAATATAGTCGCTAACGCGACTTTTTATTTTGATTATACAATAAAAAAGTAATTTGCTGAAGATGCAGAAAATGATAAAATTATATTATTATTTGTAGTTATGCAAAGAATCCAAGATTTCTTCTTTAAAAACCTTTACAAATATGATAAAATAATAGAGAAAATAAGGTTAAAGAAGAGAAAAAAACAAAATTATAAAGAAAGAGGTGATGGTAATGATTAAAAGAATGAATATTCAAATGACATATGCAATATCTAACAATGCTTTTTTTGTTATGCAAATACCATCACAACTGATAGGACTCTAATATTCTTTTATTAGATTTTAGCTATGATTATATAAATAAGCTAAATATGTCTTCCATCTCGTGATGGAAGGCATTTTTTTATATTATAGACCTTATTCAAAAGCAAACAACTAGGGAGGAAACAATAATGAAAATAGTAGAATATAATAATAAACTCGCAGCACAAGTTGCTGAAATGTGGAATAAAAGTGGTAGTAACTGGGGGAATGATGACTCTGTAAAAACTGCAGAAGATGTAATATTAGAAGAATCAAAATCAGGAAACTTAAAATTATATTTAGCAATAGACAATGATGAAGTTATTGGATATTGTAGTTTCTCTGAATATGAACATGATGAAGGAGCGTCTTACTTACCATTATTAAATGTAAGACCAGACTATCATGGTAAGAAAGTAGGAAAAGCATTAATTCTAAGAGTATTAGAAGATGCGATTAATGCACCATGGCCAAGATTTGATTTATTCACTTGGAGTGGAAACATCAAAGCAATGCCACTTTATAAGAAATGTGGATTTTTTTGGGAGAAGAACAATGAAGCAGTTCATCTAATGAACTTTATTCCTTTTTTACATCAAACAGAAGCAATCAGTGAGCACTTAAAATTACTTGATTGGTACAAGGACTCAAAAAGAGCAATTGAAATGAAACAAGATGGGACACTTGTTAATGGATTTGATCATTTTAGATATCATTTTGAAAATGATCAAACGCTACTAATCACTGAGTTTGAAAAAACAGGGAGAGGATTAAGATATTTAGAAACGTCTGATTATAGCATAGAAATGATTTTACCAAAACATCAATTGGTTTATAATCAATCATATGATGTTACTTTTAAAGTAGTTAATAAATCAAATAAGAAATTAGAAATTACTTTGGAAGGTGTAAGCAATAAAAATATCATTTCTGATTTCAAAGATACATTTACTGTAGAAGAAGTATACACAGTTAAAAAACAGTTCACTGTAAACAAGACAAGTAAAATACAAGACAAATTTAAAACACATCCACTTGTAGCTTGTAATATACATATTAATGGAAAGAAAAGCATATTTAAATGCGGTGTAGAACCTAAAAACCCAGTATCACTAAAACTAGAATTACCAGAATACAATCATGTATTAGGTACAATCTATACTGGTTATCTTGATATAGAGTCTAATCTTAGTATAGAAGCGACACTTACTATTGCGCTTCCAAAAAAGCATATATCAGTTCTAAACAAGTTAGAAGTAACAATGAAACCAGAAGAAAAGCGTTCATTAAAAATTGAATACAAACTAAAAGAGTGTGGGTTCATTCATGGTGATGCGAGTATCACCTATGAAGGTAGGACAATCCAATCAGAAGTGAAGTCACTAGTGAAAGGACAATATAACACCTTCCACGGGGAAGATGAACATAATGTTTACTTAGTAGATGGAAATTATACAATTCGTTATGATAAAACACATAACCGTATTAGTTATATTAATGAGTTTACTTCCAACGGACAAACAGCATTTATGACACCAAGAATTGGGTTACCATATACAAAAGATTTATCAAACCAAAAGGCAGTATTTACTTATCCTAAAGAAAACATTTTAAAAGCGTCATTACAATCAAAATCATTTAAAGATGTGACGCTTAGTATTTATATGGAGTCTAACAGAGGTATTCTAAATACAAGTTTTGAACTAGTAAACAATGGAGACAAAAAAGAACTTGACCTATCATTACCAATATGGAAAGTATTTAAAGACACATGTGTTCCATATAATGGTGGTATTTTAGAAACAACTATTTCTGAAGGTGGGGGAGCTACAAGTTTGGATAGTAAACTGATAGATGAAAACTGGTTATATGACAGAAAAACCAAGACAGGTTTTTCTTGGCATAAAGACAATCAACTAATCGTTTCAGGTTGGAGATTTGCTTCTGTAATAGAAGGAATTATCCTTGAAAAGGGATCTACATATAAATCAAAAGACTTTATCATTTCCTTTGTACACCCGAATTTACGATTATTCCGCAGGTTTGCAGGTAACTTAGAAGAAAAAGAAACACTGAAATTTATTACTCTTAACATCAATAATGGAAACCCATTTGTTAAAGGAAATACAACACTTTTACTTAAAAATATTCAAAAGAAAGAGATGAAAGGTACTATTTCATGTGATGAAAAAAGTGTAGTTGTTGAAGAGGCTTTAGAACTAAGCCCAGGCCTAAAAAATATTACATTAGAAACAAAGGATAGAATCATTGAGTATAAACGTCTCATATTTGATGTGAATGGAACTGTCGAATGCATTGAAAAAGAAGAGTCATTAATCGTTCAAAATGGATTACTAGAATATAAAGTATCTAATGCATATTCAGATGCTGTATATTCATTAAAGTTCAATGGAAATGAATGGTTAGATTCAAATTACCCAACACCAAAAGATAGAATGTGGTGGGGGACATTTGTTGGTGGTATTAACCAGAGTTATGAAAGCGTTCAAAATGAAGTTATAATTAATGAACCTAGAAAAGCAGCATTCATTACTTTACAAGATACCTTAGGAAACAACTGGCAAGGAATAAAAACAACTGTTTCATTTGAAAAAGAAAAAGACTTTAAAGGTATTGTTTTTGAAAACTATCACCTAACATTACCAGGTGTACCAGTACTATATACATTTAGTAATATCATTAATAAAGCAGGAAAATTTATTAACCATAAATTTTTCACAAGATATAATGTATTACAGTTAGATGATGATAATAAGAAAGCGAGTTTTACTTTAGATGGAACTACATATAAATGCGGTAGTGTTGGTATTGAAAAAGAAACTAAGAAGTTTGTTCAATTCAAAAGCACACGAGACTGCCAATTAGGTATATATAATAAGAATAATCTTCTATTACCTGATACACAGGAACAATACACAATCTTGTTTAGTGAACAAAAAATGAGTATCGCAGATAGAAGTACAAAACAACTTAGTGGAGATTTCTATATCTTCACCAAAGAAGATTTAAGGAAAGAGTACTTAATTGATTTAGAAAATATTAAATTCGAGGTGTAATATGAAAATAATCGACGCACACATCCACTTCTCTAAAATCAAAGCTTTTGAAGAAGTAAGTAAGAAATCAGAAGTGGATTACTCATTAGAGGGATTTAAAAAAAATTTAGAAACGTTATTTCTATTGGTATGGGACTTACAGAAACAGATGATATTTTCTCAAGTAAAGATACAAGGAACCCTATGAAACTAGATTTAGATGTGAACCCAGACAACCTTTATGTTTGTCTAGGGTTCAATCCTCTAGAGGACTATAATATCGAAACATTTGAACAACATATTACAAAAAATACAGTAGGGATAAAAATCTATGCAGGTTATTATTACTACCATGTTTATGATAAGATTTATAAACCACTATATGAATTAGCAAGAAAACATAACTTACCAGTAGTAATTCATAGTGGTGATACATTTAGCACAAAAGGATTACTAAAATATGCTCATCCACTAGAAGTAGATAAACTTGCTTTTCAATATCCAGATGTGAAGTTTATTATTGCTCACTTTGGAGATCCATGGATCATGGATACTGTAGTAGTAGCAAGTAAAAATAAAAATGTATATATAGATTTATCGGGATTAATAATGGGTAATAAAAAAGAAGTTGAACGTTTCAGTATAGATGCGTTTACTTCACGAATTAGAGAAGGGTTGGTATATCTTGATAATTATGACAAAGTACTATTCGGTACAGACTGGCCATTAGTAGACTTCAATGGGTATGTGGATTTTATAAAGGAACTAATACCAAGTCAGCATCATGAGAAAGTTCTCTATTTTAATGCTAAGTCATTATTTAGAATATGATACTTCGAGCCGTATCACAAATGACCTAAAAGAATACGGAATATAGCATATAAAACAAAAAAAGCAGCATTTCCTTTAGGATTTGCTGTTTTCTTTACACTAATATTATAGCATATATTACTTGATATTAATAGACTGCAAATTACATCCATTAAGTAGTATTATTAATGTGGAGGTGTCTATGCGAAAAGAGATATTAAATTTACATAAGCAAATAATGGATAATAGCGCAACTAAAGAACAGGAGTTATTTAGAGAAAACATTAAGAAATTAAAAGAAATGCTAAATAATACTGAGCTAAGTTTTTTTGAAAAAGGGTGGGTTTATTGGCAACTTCAAGACCACTACGCATTACAGAGAGATAGTGGTAAGGAATTAGAGATATTCGAAAAGTTTGTTAAACACATTAAATCGTATGATAAGAGCTACTTATTTTGGGCCGTTTGGGATATGACTCAAACACTTACAATGAGATTAGGTGGTAAACACAAGTTATGGGATGAAACTTTTGAAGAGGCGAACACAATCATTACAAATTCAGAGGAACTCATCAGAATGAAATTTGAAATGAATAGAGGATATGTTGGAATTTTCACAGATGAACGAGTGCTTATTGAAGATGAATTAGTAGAGAATGCAATTCAAAACATTCAAAAAATAATTATTAGTTATCCAAAACATCCTGACATTCTATTTTTTAGGATGACATTTTATGCGCAAACGATTAAATATAATCATTACAAAGGTAATGGTATCATTGATATAAGTATTAAACTTAAAGAAGAAGTATCTAACTTAAATCTAGGATTAACAAAACAAATGATAAATATTTATAGAGACGATTTATTATTTGGAAGTTGGGATCAAATTTCAATATCACATGGAGAACATTATTCAGCAAGAGTGGGACTAACAAACGTTCTATTTGCATTGTGTGAAGCGGGGAGTGTAAATACTATAGAATACTTATTAAAACATGTTGATAAATACAAATTGGAAAACAAAAGACTGATTTCTTTAATTGGTACTTTAAGGAGTAATCTAAAATGAAATATATGTCATTCAACAACTCATGCTTTTTTGCAGCTATCTCCAATTTGCTTGAGGAGATAGGTGTAGATATATCAGACGAAGATATTGTAAGAGAATCATTAACACCATACCTATTTAATTATGATAAGAAAACTAATCAGTTTTCAAGTGGATATCAGATTCAAAATTTAGATGTTATAAATGAATATCTTAAGAAGTACATTGTAAAACTTAATGAAGAGAAGTTTGAAGAAGGTTCTATGATTGAAAGAAAGAGAGAGTTAATCAAAAGTTTAACTCAAACAGACAATCATAAGATAGTATCATTAAAGATGACAAGTAATGAATTGGAATGGCACGCAACAATATTTACAGGAAAGGTTGAGAATAGGTATAGATTTGTTAATATGAGAAAATCAGATGTTGATATCATAAATATAGAGTTAATTCATGATGAATTACTTATTAGACTTGCAGATACAGTACAGTTTGCAGAGGTTGAAAGGATTAAATCATTTAAAGTTTTTGATAAACAAGAGTTGCTAGCCAATAGTTATGAAACACTGTGTCTATTAGAAGATAAAGTTTTAGAGTTTACTAGGTCACTTCAGTCATATGGAAAAAGAGTGCAGTTTAGGGATTTACTATTTAGACCTTTATTACTAAATTATGTGGATATTTCAAGAATTGTCAAAGCGGAACAGTTGAATAATTATCTATTAAAGCTGCAATCTCAATATATCAGTACTTTCAAATATAAGGGTGATTTAGTTTTGTCTGAATATATGGATGTGGGGTTGTTGGAAGAAAGTATTAAGTGTATTAAGCATATGATTCTATCCAAGAATAAAACTACATACTATCATGGTAGTAAAACATTGGGAATTAGAACACTATATCCAAATATGTCAATACATGGAGAAAAGTATGTGTATTTAACTACAAAGAGAGAAGTTGCACTAATATACATGGTTAATGCAATAGAGTCTTTCTATGAGATAAGAAATTTTGAGAAACCTGGTAAATTTCATCCTTGGTACAGTTATGGATTTAATAATGGTAAATTACAAATAGATGAATACTACAAAAATGCATTCGAGGATACATATAAGGGTAAATCAGGATATTTATATAAATGCGCTGAACCAATGAGTGACATATCAAACAAAACTAATATATTTTGTGCTGTAACTACAAAAGAAGAAATCGATGTATTAGATGAAATATACATTGACGACATTTATCATGAATTGTTAAAATTTGAATCACAAGGATTAATCGAAATTAGAAGATATGAAGATTGGACTGAAAATAATATAATTGAAATAGAGAAAAGTATATTAGGAACAATAGAACATTTCGATTTAAACAATAAACCCTATGATCATTATACGATATTTTTAAAGAGTAAGTTTCCGAAGTTGTTTAACTAATGACAGTTTTAATTACATTTATCATTTTTCTTATCCAATTTACTAACAAGTAATTACTTATCTGATAAGTAGAACTCAATAGGCTCAAAGCGGAAGCGAAATCAATTAGAACCTATACCCGTGAATCGAACATGGCCAAGTGATATTGGATATTTTCGATAAAGGCAGGGAAAGAGAGAAACTCATAGACTAAACCAAAAGTGAAAACAATGTAGTAAAGATAAAGAATCAAATACACAGCTAATACTATCTACTATATGGGGGATATGGGGGCATAAGGATTTAAGAAGTATATCTTATATGAAATAGAAAATAAAGCATATATAAATTATATATTATGGATCTACGACTTTATAAGTTGTAGATTCATTTATTATGTCAATAATCTTACATTTTAAGTATACACATTATGTTATAATTTAGTTGTTGATCAACAAGGATGTGACCTAGATGAAGTTGCTACAAGATGCAATAGAGTTAATTGAGGACAATCTATATCAGGATTATACTGTTAAACAGTTATCCAAAAACTTACACTATACAAAATATCACTTAAGTAGAGAGTTTAATACTAAGGTTGGAATGTCTATTCCAATGTATATTAAATTACGTAGGATGACAGAGTCTGTTTTACTATTAAGTGATATTAAATATCGAGTATCTGATATTGCTTTTAAGTGTGGATATAATTCAGTGTCTTACTTCATTAAAGGTTTCAAAGAAGTATTCGGAGTAACTCCTAATGAATATCGTAAAGGAAATCATTACGTAACATTATTAAGAAGAATAAATATAGGAGGAAAAAGGATGTTTAAAGATATAGAAAAAATTAATAAGTATATATTTAATGAATATAGCAACTCTGATAGTTTGAACCAATTGTTCTCTTCATTTGATAATGTTGTATTAAGTAAATCAAATGATACTTCAATTGAGTATTTTGCATTATTAAAAGAAGATAAAGGGAACTGTTTGTGGGAGTGTAAGTTAGATCTACTATCAGGTATCTCAAATAAATCTATAATTGCACATGATAAAAATAATCCATGGATTACAATGAAGAAGCTTTCTATGAAAGATTCAGTAGTTTCAGTTGAATGCTGTAACGAAAAAAGAAAAAGTATCCATGAAGGAAAACTTGTAGATATTGGGAAGTCACAGTACATGGTTGATATGTGTAGAATAGACGATGAGTACATAAAACAAATGGATCATTACATTGATGAAAAGCCATCAAAAGAATCAGTTGACTTTTTGATTGAAGAAGTAAAGAACATATTTAAGTGTAAGAATGAACAAGAGCTAACAGAACATATAGAAACAAAAGATCTCATTGAACTTGTGAGATTAGTGAATAAGAAAGCATTAATAGTTTACCTTATCAATAACGAAAGAACATTTACTGTGTTTGATGCCCTTTTAGATTTAGAAAACAAAACTTTCTCATTCAATTACAACTCAGCATTCAATAACTTTGATAAGAAGGGTACTGTCAAATGGGAGGGTAATATTCTACAAGTGCAATTAGATGGAAAGTATTTTGCAGAACTGAGACTAGGTACAGGAGAATTATATAAACTTTACAACTCAAGTTATGCTATTGAGTTTGAAAATCAAAGAAGAGGGTTATCATCAATATCTTTTGAAACTAAGTAATATGATCAGGTATCACTATATGTGATGCCTTTTTATATAAAAAAAGAACTATTTCTAGTTCTTGAACTTGGTGATATTTATTTTTTTGATGGCATGATATCTGTTGCTTCCGATTTTTTTCATTACAATAACTTTGTTTACCTTTAAGTACTTACGTTCTATTTCTGGATTCAGACATGCATTCAGTAAGTTATTCTGGACAGCTGAATGATACACATATCCGTTTTTTGAAGTTTTATTTGGGTAGTATATTTTATCTATAATTCCATTTGTAAGGATATAATAGTTCTGATTTGGACTTTTAAACATTAGTAAGTCTCTTGGGAAATTATTTATAATATGAAATTCTTTTGTTTTTGGCATTTTAAACTCGAATCTTTCGGAGTCTTGAAATAGTGAACCAATATAACTACAAGGTATATGTCTTGTTACAATAAACTCCACCATAATGAAGTAATCATTAATCTGTGGATTTTCAGTAATTGCTAGTTCCATCTTATCTATTGCTGTATATAACATGGGTTGATTAGGTTTATTCAATCTACCATAATTAACATACTCTTTAGGAGGACTTAAAAAATGATGAATTCCATCTATTTTCTTTATATCATCTAGCGCCATTGCGCGAGTTCTATAGAGTTTTTGTCCCGGTGTTAGAGTGTGTGTTTGCATGTTAATCATTAGACCCTTTTGATTTGATGATTTCATTAGGAATCTTAAAAGCAAAGTACCATAATCGATGTACTGTTCAGAACGAAAATCTAGATTAATTATCATATTGGCAAACTGATTGATTTCTTCTGCACCCAAATCGTCTCTTATTTTTTGATTGTATCCCCATTTAACCATTGTATCCCCTTCGTCTTGTCAATTCTGTTATTTATATTATATCAAAATATACTTGATTTTAAACATATATTATAGTTATGTCCATAAAGAAATAGAAACACTAGATCAATAACTTCGGTTATTGGTCTTTTTGTATGCAATGAGAAAGGAGACTACATGGAAAAGAAAAAGTACTATCCAAAGAAAGAACACAATCACAATAAACATGTTCCTAGTATCACTAAACCATTTGCCTTTGATAATCGTGTAAGATATCAAAAAGGTCATCAGAATCAGCTACTAAATGCTTCTAGAAGAACTGAAACAATTACAAGAGATAAAACAGTTATAGTAACTGAAAGTGTTAATGTGGTTGATTTTAATAGTGATAACTTTGAATATCAATTTGGAGAAAAGAGTATGAAGAAAAAACAATATGAAAATAGGAGGAAATATTAAGTATGTTAAATCAATGTATATTAGTAGGTAAAGTAATTAGTATCAATAAAGAGAATAAAGATATCATTATTACATTAAGTATTTCACACAACTATAAAGAACCTGGTGAAGAAGAATATAGTGTTGATGAGATAGATGTGCAACTATCAAACCATCTAAGTGAAACTGCATTAGAGTATTTAAACGAGAATGCAACTGTGGGAGTTAAAGCTAGAATTGCACAAAGAAACCTGACAGTAGGTGAAACTACTATAAAAGTGCATGCAATCATCGCAGAGAAACTTACATTCATTAATACAAAGAAACAAGAAGAATAGTGGCATTCACAAGTATTATAGAAATAGACGTCATCGAGGACGTCTACTTTTATAACCTCAGAAGTAGTAAATCACCACTTTTAAAGGAATATTATGAACAAACAGACTTATGGACACTGCTTTATGCAAGTATAAAGAATGAAACACTATTAAAACTAATGATATTCAATATGGAATTTAATATAACTCCAGTTCATACATTTATTAAATACTATGAAGAAGAGTTACTAAATCATCAATTAACTAGATTTCATAAGCAATGTATTGGGTATCATGTATCATTCTTACTTGCAACTCTAGGATACAAGAAAACAAGACAAATTTATAGAAAGGATGCGGTTATTAAATACGGAGCTTTCTATGAAAAGATTGCAAGATGAGTGACAGCCTAATTGTGTTATAATGGAATCATAGGAGGGATTAACTATGAAGAAATATGCAATTGCTAATTTAGTTGCAATTATCATTTTTAACTTAATTTATATGGTTTATATTATTATTGATGATGCAACCAGTGTGAATTTGGATATACTTAATGTGGTAGGGAATGCTGTATTCATTCTAGGATTTATATGTGGTGTATTCTCGATTGTGTTTTTAGTTTATGGAGTTAGGGACAAGAAAATGAAACCTAGAATTCCAATTACAAGTATTGCATTAGCACTAATGTTGATTCCAGAGATGTTTTTAGTATCACTTATGTATTTCTTTGGGATGAATAGATAAAGATTAAAGATATACCTATAAGGATGGTGATGATATGTACAAACAAGAAAAACTTTTTTCTAATGATAGAGTCATCCTATTGACTTTGAAAGAGGAATATTTCGATCAGATTTTAAACGGTACTAAACTGCATGAGTTTCGATTTCGTTTTCCTGTTGAAGATGTTATTGCGTATATTTATTTACCTTCGCCAATTAAGAAAGTTGTTGGCAAATTTAGATTAAGTAATACTAGGTTTTTAGATATAAAGACTATTAGCGACTTTTATCATAAAACATATGAGAAACCTTATTCAGAGATGTTTGATTGGGTGACCCCAAGAAAAGGGTGCTATGTATCTGATATTACTGATGTAATGGCTTTTGAGAAATGCATTAATTATGAAGAATTAATTGGAATAAAGGGTTTTTCAGCACCACAACAGTACATGTATCTTGAAAGTAAGTTGGAGTTACTTGAAGTGCTTGAGAAACTAAAATAATCAATAGAGTTTGGAGAAATCCAAGCTCTTTTTATTTAGAAAAAGGAGGAACTAATGGAAGTAATCATGGAAATAGTAGAAACATATTTAAAACATAAAGGTACTAAAAGAGTATATCTAGATACAATCACTTCACCAGAAAAAGGTGCAATGATCTTTAATCAAATGTTTGGTGATAATAGTCAAGAATGTTTAGGAGTTATCTGTTTAGATACTAAAGGAAGACCTACACATTACTCTACTATCTATAAAGGAACAACCAATCATATAGTGATATCTCCTAAAGATATATTAAAAGTTGCACTACTAAGTAATGCAACTTCAGTTATATTAGGACATAATCACCCTAGTACAGACTTAACACCATCACCTCACGATATAGAGACAACACGGAACATAAGGAAAGCATGTGCAACTGTAGATATCAATTTAATTGATCATCTAATCATTAATTCAAAAGGTGAACACTATTCAATAAGAGAACATTACAGTAAGGAGTTTAGTGAAAACTAAATTCCTTTTTACTAATAATATGATATAATTATTTAATGAGAATGGAGTGGTAATATGGCAAGAGCACCTTTTCAAGCATTGGTAATACCTTATCGAATTATAGATAAGAGTATTGAGTATTGTATATTTAAGAGATCAGACAAGGATATGTGGCAATTTGTGTCTGGTGGTGGCGAAGGTTCTGAATCAAAGCTAGAAGCTGCTATTAGAGAAATGTATGAAGAAACAAAAACTGATGTATCAAATAACATTGTTGAATTAACAACTATATCAAGTATTCCCACTTTAGGTTTCAAAGAAATTATTATGAATTACCCTGATTTATATGTTATTCCTGAATATGCATTTGCAGTCGAGACTAATAGTGAATTTACTTTATCAGAAGAACATAGTGAATATAAATGGGTTGATTATAAAACTGCACTAATATATCTTATGTTTGATAGTAACAAAACTGCAATGTATGAACTATCTATGGTGTTAGAAAACAAATAGGACTTTTATGGAATTGGAATTAAAAATTATTGAGAGTCGGAGAAACATATTCTCTATTTATTGATTTGCACATATTATAATTTATTTTAAAGAGGTGTATGATTATTATGAAATACAAACATATTAAAGTAAGTATATTCGATATTATTCCACAACAACATTACCTATCAACAGACAAATACAAATCAGTAAAGGATTCTGAAGTGTCTGAAGATAATTACGGAGATATCTTTATTATTGAATATAAAGGTAAAATGTTTTCAGTAGACGGGCACCATAGACTATTCTATTTGTTTAAACTAGGAGTCACAGATGTCAATGTTGTATGTGAGTTATCTGACAATAATTCTAAATTATATCAAATTTTAGCAGATGAGTCTATTGTGTTAGGGTTATCAAATATATCGGATTTAGAAAACAGGTTTATTGATAATTATGATGACTATAAAAAATCTTGGATTGATAAGTGTCAGAAAATTTTAAGGGATGTGAGCTAATATGGCTGGAGTAATTGCACATGTATATATTGCAAAAAAACTCTTGGAAGACAAACATATTTCAGTTGCTAATAAAGATTCATTTACTTTAGGTAGCATCGCTCCTGATGCAATTATGTCTAAAATGGATTATCACAGAGACGATAAAAAGATTTCCCACTTAAGAAAAGGGATTAGTTCAGATAATTGGTACTTAAAGGAATACAAAGATTTATTCCAAAATAGAATCACTGAATACTATAAATCCAATATTGAGAACAGGGATAATAGTTTTGCATTAGGCTATCTAGTTCATTTGTTAACAGATCAAGCATTTCACTATACTTTTAGATTAGACATTAATAATATTCTGAAAGATAAGAATTTACCTCATACAGGTAAAGACTTACTAAAAGTAATGACTCATGAATTGGATACACTGGATTATAAACTGCTAGATGATAAACCAGACTTATTAAATCAAATTGATAGTCTAAGGGTTGGTTGTAAACAAAATGAAATTAAAGACCTAATTGATTCTGATTCATTATGTAAAAACTTTGATTGGATTAGCAGCAAGTATAGACATAAACAGGATAAAAACTATGAGTTTTTATATTTTAAAGACAATAGAATTGAAAATTTAATTTCTACAGTTACTAATTATATTATTGAACAATTAAAAACTTTGTCAAATTAAGTCTAGAGAAATCTAGGCTTTTTAAATTCATTTTATGGTATAATTAACTCATATAGGAGGGATTGCTATGGGAAGAGAAGTAGTTATTAGGAAAGCCACAATCACTGATGCTGAAGGTAAAGGATATGTACACTATCACTCTTGGAATGAAACATACACAGGGTTAATAGACCAAGAGTATTTAGATTCAAGATCATTAAAGAAGTGTATTGAATCAGCAAAAAACTACCCTCAGAATACATATGTTGCAATCGTAGATAATAAAGTAATTGGATTTTCTTGCTATTTAAAAGCTAGAGATGAGGATTTAAAAGATGCAGGTGAAATTAATGCAATATATATACTTAAGGATTATTATGGTCTAGGTATTGGAAAAAGATTAATGGATGTTTGTTATAACGAGTTATCAGAATACAGTATGATTTCTTTATGGGTACTAAAATCAAACAAGCATGCAATTGATTTCTATGAGCACTTAGGATTTGCGAAAGATGGAAAAGAGAAAGAAATCAAGATATCTGAAAAAACTAAACTAAATGAAATACGTATGGTTCTAGATAAATTTAGATGAGATGAACACTATTCAATACAAAATCTTTACAGCAAAAAGTTTGGGGATAGCTAGACTATTTGTCATGAATTTGTCACATATATGTGTATAATAGAAGTAAGAAAAGATATTTAAATAGAGTTTTAGGAGGAAGGTTGTTATGAGAAATACAAAAGAAAGTACAAAAGTTTTTTACGGGTTATTCGGGATTCAATTTATCTATTTAGTTATTGTGTATATTTCTACAGTAATTAAATCTTTTATGTTTGTAGACTTCTTTTATGTAATCCCATATTTAATAGTAGGGATTATAATTAGTTTGATATTATCATTCATTTTAATAGTGAAATTAAGAAATAATAATATTGAAATGATTACTAGATTAAATACGTTTTTGTTGCTCCAAATTCCAAGCACGTTAGGATTCTTGTTTACACTATATATTGTATTTGCTAGTCATATTGATTATTAAATCTATTTAAAGCTTAGCGGGCCTAGAGAAATCTAGGCTTTTTTATTTATCTGTTATATAATTATTAGACTTCTATGAATCACCTAACAATCCATTATTAAAATTAATGATGGAAGGTGTATCATATGGAAAACATAAAGAATAATAAAATACTAGAATTGTTATATCAGTTACTAGTAATGAAATTAGAAAAAGAAAGAGAGGAGAAATCTGATGAACAAAATGAATAAGAAGATTGGTCTATACATAAGAGTTAGTTCTGAGAAACAACTTAAAGAAGGATTCTCCTTTGAAGACCAAGAAGAAAAACTAATTATTGAAGCACAAAGGGAAAAACAAGATTATCTTGTATACCGTGATGGTGGAATATCAGGAAAGAGCATGGATGAAAGAATAGGACTAAAACAACTCATGACAGATGTTGAATTTGGTATTATTGATAAAGTATATGTTACTAAGATATCAAGACTAGCCAGAAATAGTAGAGACCTACAAAACATGATATATGATTTTGAAAAACATAATGTATCATTCAAAGCTATTAATGATGGTATTGACACTTCAACACCTATGGGTAGTGTGATGGTGAAACTAATGGGAATCTTTGCTGAGATGGAGCGAGATACCATCATGGAACAAACTCGCAGTGGTGCAGAAAAAAGAGCTAAGGAAGGAAAAATGTACGGTTCAGCACCAGTATTTGGATATGATAGGGTTATTGATGAAACATCTAAGAAGAATACAATGAAAATTGTATTCAATCCAAAAGAAAAAAAGATAGTAGAAACAATCTTTGAAATGTATTTAGGTGGATATGGATATAAAGCAATAACTAATAAATTAAACAAAGAAGGATTTAGAACAAAGAAACATAAACTGTTTGCGATTAATACTGTGAAGACAATATTAGATAATCCTTTATATGCTGGATACATAAGATATGGTAAATATAAAGACTGGACTAAGAAACGAAGAAAAGGATTAGTTACTAGTCCCATACTAGTAGAAGGCAATCATCAAGCAATCATATTAAAAGAAGATTATGATAAAGTTCAAGAACGTATGAAATCCAATCAAAGAAGAAAACCATCAGTTGGAAAATACATGTTAGCTGGAGTACTCACTTGTCCAGAATGCGGAAGTAAAATGGTAGGTTCTAAAACAAGGTATAAAAAGAAAAATGGAGAGCAAGTAGAACGACTATATTACACCTGTTCACAATTTCACAACAAGGGTCTGACCGCATGCCATTCAAATGGTATCAGAGTAGATTTAATAGATCCAATTGCGATTAAGAAAATAGCTAAGAAATTAAATTCACCTGAACTAGTTGATACTCTATATAAATACATCACAGAAAATACAATAGATGAAAACAGTATGGATGGTAAAAGACGTATCATAGAAATTGAAATAGAGAAACAAGCAACTTCTAAAATTGAACTTCGTAAACTATACACTGAAGGAATTATTACTGCTAGTGAACTTAAAGAGGATATCGAGAAAATAAATCAGAAAACTGATGAATATAAACAACTAATTTCGGAACTGGATCAAGATGATTCAATTCTAAAATCACAATCACTGAGTGTCACAAAACAGGATGTTGAGTCATTCTTGTCAAACATTATTACTACCTTTAAACCAGAAACTGATACTGAAAGATTACTTGTCAAGCAGTTATTGCGTACTATAGTAAGGACAATTTCAATCATAAGTAAGTCAACACTTGCAATGGACATCCAGGTGAACTATGATGAACTGCTATATCAAAGTATGAAAATCATTGATTTAAATGGCTGAGTATTTTGAAAAACTGTTAAATGAATAGTTTGTGCACGATATATAGACTTGTTAAGGGATTTATAGAAGAAAATGAAAAACTCATGCAAAGTCTTTGTTATTGGCCTTTCATTGTTTGATGCAATTCATGATTGCATTCAAGGGTTCTCGTAGATAACCTTCTAGTAAAGACGAGGTTTAGATAATAGACTCCAAAATTCAATTATTGAGAATTTTATTCCCCTATGATATACTATATTTGAGGGACAGGAATACTTATAATGATAGCATGTTTGTGACCTATATTTAGCCTTTTATCAAAAGGTGGGTTAATACAGACATGCGATTTTTTTAGCTAAGGTGCGAAGTTCGCAATATGTCATAGCTTTCGCAACCCTTCATTGCAACAAGTATTCATTGCGTTGATTATAATCAAGAATAATTATGAGGAGGAACTTGTATGCCATATAAATCTGTAGGTAAGTATATGAAAATGGTCCGTACGAAGAAAGGACTGACACAAGAAGATTTGGCAGAAGCTGCTAAAATCTCTAGACAGGCAATTGGACAAAGCGAAAAGAAGGGCACATACTTGAAGGCACCAAATTATGTGGGTGTATCTAATAAACTGGATGTCTCTATTGGAGAAATCCTTCGTTCTGGTAGAAGACGTAAAACTGAAGTTTCTGAATATGCAAATAAACCCATATCTGAGATGAGCCCATTCAAACTTCCTGATCAACCCGATGGACATGGTAATTGTATACTAGACTATATTATTGAGTCTAATGACATTGAAAAATTTCTACTTATGGTTGGAAAGGGGTTTTTCATGGAACCTTTATTCAACGATATGAAAGTACTTATTTTTCTTATTCGTAATAACAGACCAGATATTATTGAAAGTGGTCTTAGACATTCAGTGTTTGACCATAAATCAAATTCTAGTCACATTATAGATATGAAATTCGAATTTCCAATACTGGATTTCCATTATGCAACCAATAGTGAAATGCAAAGGATTTCAGATATAAAATATTGTCTACTGAATAAGCAAAACCAAACTTTTGTGGATACAATACTAAAATGTGAAAATGATGATATTTTAAAACTGTTGCCATATAAGAAAATTGGTGATAAACCAAGTGATTATCCTATATTGTTCTATCTAGCTATTCAAAAGAATTCAGACTATGTTCTTAATTATTACATTCGAGAATTTAAAAAAGGTATTTTAAATCAGTTTCATTTTGATTTAGCGATTGAATACAATTCTACAAAATGTGCAAGACTCATTTTTCTTCTAGATGAATTTACAAGAAGAAATGAGAGAAATCTAAAGCGGATAAATAATACGCGATTTATTAATGATTGTATGAAGAAATACTTTTCAAGAAAATCCTCTATATCAGAAAACTCAGGAGGGTAGATATCATGATAAAAAGAATATTCATTTCTTATAAATATCCAGAAGGATTAAAACACAGAAACAAACTCATTAGTAAACTTGATAAAAACTCATATAGTTATCTTGGAGAAGATGACAAGACAATCAATATTTCTCATATGGATAAAGCAGGGATTGGTAGCGTTTTGAGTGATAAGATTTATAGTACACATGTAACTGTTATTCTAATAACATCAAACATTCTAGATAGTGATTGGATTCCTTGGGAGGTGCACTACTCTATAAAGGAAATGAATAGAGCTAATAGAAATAGTAGTAGGAATGGTATTGTTGCCGTGGTAATACCTGATGAAGATAACGAATTTGATTATATTCTTGAAAGAGACTCTGGTGGTGATGTGATTAATACTAGTGAATTGCCTGATATAATCTCATCAAATATGTTTAATGCTACAACTGAATCTAGACATGAGACCAAACATACTGAGTTTGGATCTTATATATCAATATATAGATGGGATGAGTTTTGTTCAAGCTATAAAGATATTATCAATACAGCATATAATAAATCAGTTAATATGACACATTTATTTGATATAACAACTCAAATATAGGAGGAAAACAATGGGTGATAATAAAGATAACACGAATAAAATTATGCATTTAAATATGATTCAGGAAGTAATAGGTAGATTCTCGAAGAATAGCTTCACAATAAAGTCGTGGAATATTACATTACTAACAGCATTTATAGCATATGGATTACAATCAGATATTAGTGAGGAAAACATCTTGATTGTAACAATTGCATTTACATTAGGCTTTATGTTCTTAGATTGGTATTACCTGAATCTAGAAAAATCATATAGAAATCTCTATAAAGCAGTTAATAGTATTAAAGATGATAGCGATATAGATTTTAGTATGGAGTTTCATCGTAAAACAGATGAGCAATCTGATTATAAAGTGAATAAAACCGGATTATTATTTGGTATTTCTAGACCAATTATATATATGTTTTATGGTGTAGAAATAGTATTTTTAATTTTATTTCTAATTATATAAACTTGATGATATATTAATTACCTTATATTTGTTATAATAAAAACTAGAAGAGAAAAATTGGGGGGAACAAGTTATGAATAAAACTAAGTTAAGAGTTGCTGGGAATATATTAAGGGAATTATCTGAGAAAATTCCTTCATTAACCATTGCTATGAATGAATTGGTTAAGAATGCATATGATGCTGGATCGGATGAAATATACATAGATTTAGATATTGAGAATAATTTATTAAGAATATTGGACGATGGAAGTGGCTTATCTGAAAAAGCTATTGATGAATTGTTTCATGTCTCAAATAGTGATAAACAGTATGGTGTAACAAATGAATATGGTAGATATACACAGGGTTCAAAAGGTTTAGGGTTTTTATCAGTATTTAAGTTTGGGAATCACGTAAAATGGGTTACCATTAATGAAAAAATTATGAGAACTTTTGAAGTGAAGTTTGAGGAATTAGTTCAACTAGACTATATTGACGAGTATGATATTGATGTGTACGAAGAGAATGTTGAAGATTCTAATGGGACAACAATTGAGATTAAGTTACGTGAGGATGAAAAACAATACCTATTAGAATACTTTACGGATGATAAAAATATGAAGAGGGTAGTACATTCATTTCTAGATGGCAACTTCAAGATTTCATTTAATAATGGTGGAATTGAGTATAACAGTGTTGATAATCCTGTAGATTTTACACAGATTCTAAGAGAAAGAAGACTATTTAGGGTGAAGTATGATTCATCTAATGAAAAAATACATTTCTATCATAATGATATAAACGTGAGAACTGAAGACTATAAAATGACACTTACTGACGTATCTTTAAATATAGATCTAGTAATATTTGAGTTTAAACCAAGAGATAAATCTAGAGTAGATAGATTATACATTTCTCCAAAAGAGCAACTTACTCCGCTGATATATATAAATAATAATTTCTTCAATAATTTTGATATTTTTGACCCTTCTTTACCGAGAGCAACAAAATCATCTGTTTCTCTACCTCAAATAATTGGAAACATAAATATTATAACTTCATCACATAATATGGACTTCAATTCTGATAGAACGAATTTCCAAGAAAATAGCTTTACAAATTCCATTATTAAGTTTTGTAATGATTTGAACTATAAGATTCAAAGTGATGGATCTGAAATGAAAAAGCATTTAAGGGATTTCGATATTTTAAGAAGAAGTCGATTTGATAAAATCTTATCAGATACCTCAGATAGAGAATTACAATCAAACATTAAAACCGAGTTCTATTTCATTAATGATGTTGATATTGAGAAAAAATCAAATAAAGTAGACTACAAATTTGCAAATAGAGTCGCAACAGCAACATTCTTAGTTCCTTCATCAACTTCAGAAATATATCCTGCGATTATAACATTAAATAAGAATAATGACATCCTTGAAATTCCTACACCACAAATTAATTTACGTGAGTATGTTTCAGTTGCTACAGATAGTGAAGGCAAAAACATAAAAGATTTAGTGGAAATATATGTTAATTCAAAAATAAGTGCTTCAGATATCTTGCCTAGTGTAACAAGTCCCTGCAGCTTCATTATTGAATATAAATACAAGGACTCAAAAACAGGCGATATTATAGAGCAACTTATTTTAGAGTTCGTTAACAAGAAACTTCCGATTAATCCTTCTTCCTCAACTAGAAGTATATTATTGGAAGCACCAGTACCAAGTTCATATCAAATAACCTTCAATCTTATGTTGAATAAATTACTCAATCAGATAAATTCTGTATATTCTCCAGGTAAAAATGCAGAATTAGTAGGTACTTCTTTAAGAGCCATTTTCGAGATTTGCATTAAAGAGATAATTGATAACAATAAAATGAATTCTTCAGTCAATCTTTCAATTACTGATTTGAAAGTTAAGGTAGGAAATGTTATAGAGGAGTTAAACAACAACAACAGTTATAAAACTTTGATCGCCACAAATCTTAGCATGAACTACAGGTCTTTGGACAACATATTAGATAGAGTTGAGTTTGAAAGATTTATAGAAAAAGCACATTTAGGCGCACACTTTTCTGCTACATACCTATCAGATATAGAAATTATGCATTTAGGTCATAAAGCAGCAATTTTTGTTGTGTTAACTAACGAGATAATAACTAACAATTCAATAATGTAGTATTAATTGGATGCGTTGAATATTTTCATAAAATAGTTTACATTAAATGTTATACTCTTGTGAGGAGGAAGTAACATGTTTGAATTTGATATAGCATACAAAAAATATAATAATAAATTTGATATTCATGGAACTGTATTATATCCAGCTCCAATGATAGCACCGATTCAGAATAAGATACTTAATGAATTGGTGGGATATAAAAAAGAGATTCGATTACTTGATCCCTTTCACGGTTCAGGAATTGCGCTCTATGAAGCTGCATTACTATCTAGTGATTTTAAGATCAATGGGTTTGACATTAACCCACTAGCTAATCTAATCACAAATGTGAAATTGAACGGTATTAATTCATATTTCATTAAAGAAGACGCTTTTCAAATAAAAGAAATGTTGAGTAGTGATATTGATTTTCCAATCCATGATTTTCCTAGAATTGAGAAGTGGTTTAGAAAAGATGTAATTATGTCATTATCAAAGATTAAGTTTGCAATTGGACAAATAGAAGATGTTCGCAATAGAAAGTATTTTTGGGTTATTTTCACTAATGTAGTTCGTAAATATAGCAATACTAGATCATCGACTTATAAACTGCACATAAAAAAACCAAATGCAATAAGCTCTATAGAAAACAATATTGAAGATGATTTTTTAAAAAGAATAGAGAAGAATAAATCACACTATCTTTTAAATAATTACAATCACAATATTAAAAAGTGTGACTCGTTAGTTGAAATGGCAAATATGGATAAGAATTGTATTGATGTATTAATCACATCTCCACCTTATGGAGATAATCATACAACTGTTCCCTATGGGCAGTTTTCTACATTATCGATTTTTTGGATTGATAAGATTGATTTGATATTAGATGGATGGGAAATGAATAGTTACTCTACTATAGATTCAATGAGTATGGGTGGAAGTGTAACAAGGTTTGAATTAGGTAAATTAGAGAAAACGATTGTCGAGGAGTACACTAATAGAATCGCGATTCACAAGAGAAAAAAAGTTGTAAGATTTTTAGCTGACTATTTCGAGTTTTTAAGTCAAACAATTAGAATTACACAAGATTATATCATTCTTACATTAGGAAATAGAACTGTTGATGGTATCAATATTTCCCTGACACAAATTTCAAAACAGTATATTGAAGCAAAATCAAAATTCGTAATATTAAAGGAATTTTCAAGGGAAATCCCCTATAAACGAATACCTAAAATCACTTCAAGTGTGAATTCTATGTCAGTTTCATCAATGAATCTTGAATATGTATTAATCTTCAAGTCTTTAACAATTGAAAACTGAAAAAATGCAACCTTTTTAAATTCTAAAGGTTGTTTTCTTTTCCCCTAACTTCGATAAATTGCCGTGTCACAAATGACCTAATAGAATACGGAATATACATTAAAGATATTGTCTTCAAAGATAGTGTCTTTTTTTATTGATTATGATAATATATTTAATATAGTGGATAATATGACAAATAGAGAAGAGAAGTTACTTGAATTAATAAAATATAGAACTTCACAAGGAATAGAGGGGTTAGATTATGGAACTAAAAAGTTGTTGTATAAAAGAATCAGTTATAAGAAATTATGAACTTACAAAATACATTGATAATATACAAGATATCAAGCAGTTTTATTCGAAAGAATATGATCGAAAGTATGATGTTTACATAATAAAAAGTAATGAGGTAGAATATGTTCTAAAGAGTAATAAAAATTCTTATGAGGCAAATGCAATTAAACTTCTCAAAAAAAGTGGAATTAATTTTATTCCTGAAATAAAATGTGGGTTCGAATGTGATGATAAAAATTGGTTGTTAATGGACAAAATAGATGCAATTAAGATTGAAGAACATCATTTGGAGAAAACCATGGATTGTTTAAGTGATTTACATTTGAAGTTTAGATTAATCAATAATGCAGTAAGGTATCCTAATTTTAAAAGTTGGAATTCAATAGAAATTAATTTAGACTTATTTTCTGATGTTGAGTTAACATTATCTGACAAACAATGTGTCGTGTATTCAAACAAAAGACTTGAAGATTCATTCACCACAATTATTCATAATGATATGATAACTTTTAATATATTAGCTAGTGAAGATTCTGTTTCAATTATTGATTGGGAATACGCAATGTATGCTCCATACATTCTTGATTTAGGAAGATTATTTGGGGACTTCAATAAAAAAGAAAAATGGATTGAACCCAAATTACATAAAATGTTATTAGATAGATATCATTCCAATATAGTTGCAGGAGGTATTGATATAAATAGAGAGGAATTCAATTTAGATTTATTATGTGCGAAACTATATAATTATTTAGGTATTGTATATTCTCATAAAAAGAATTCTTGGGAAGAAAGTGATTGGTATTTCCAAAATCTAAATGAAATGAAAGAAATAATACAAGTTTTGAACAATAATAAACTATAATCTGTGTGGTTCATGGTTTATTATTGTTTTTACCTAAGTTCGATAAACTGAACGATTCCATAAATGACCTAATAAATAAGAAATATAGCATATTTGGGTACTATTCAATAGATGGTGCCTTTTATTTGACAATATGATAAAATGTATTAGATGGGAGATGATAATATGTATTTAAAATTTGGAAAAGTAGCAATTAGATCTGCTCAGCAAAATGATATTAATAATCTATGCAATTGGTGGGCAAGCGGAGAGATTATGGCACATGCGGGATTTCCAAATGGCTTATCTACTGATAAATCAAAACTATCTCAAAGAATTGATGCACAAAACAAGGATTTGTTACCAGATAATCAGTTAATTATAATTGAACTAGATAATGATTATCCTATTGGTGAGATGAATTACCGTTTGAAGTCAGATGGTGTTTTTGAAATAGGAATAAAAATTTGTGTTTCTACTGAACAAAGTAAAGGGTATGGTGCAACGGCAATTAAGTTGTTAATTTCTTTTCTAAAGAATGAAATGAAAGCAAAGAAAATCATATTAGATACAAATCTTAAAAATATAGGTGCACAAAAATTTTATAAAAGACTTGGATTTAAGCAAACTAAGATTCTAAAAGATTGTTGGGCAGATCAATTGGGCAATCTACAAGGAGCCGTATTCTTTGAGTTGAAGCTATACTAGATAAACTTATACAACTAAAACTTAACAGAAAACAGATGGGGGTTGTTATTATGAAAATCAAAATATTGAATGAAATTAAAGAAATTAAAGATTTTGTTTTTAACAGAAGCATAGATGCTACTACTGCAAGCTATATAAGACTCAACACAATGAAAGATGTTGTTAAAACATTAGAACGTGAGATTAATAATGAGTTTGGAGAACTTCTAGGTATTTACGATAATGGAAAGTTACATGGTGTTTGTAGCTATTATTGGATAGATAAAGATAAATATATGCAGACTACAGTATTCGTTATAGATGGAGAATATAATGTAGTAGCAGATTACTTTATAGAACATATGAAAAATGGCAAAGAAGATTATAAACTGTTTATCGGAATGCCTGGTGAAAATAGCAATGCAATTAATTATCTTGAGAAAAAGGGTAACCTATCAGAAAACAGTGTAAATTTAATATTACATAAACCTGCTAAAGTTTACTTAAGGAATGACAATGTTGTTAAAATTGATAAAAACAACTTTAATGAGTTCGAAAAGTTCTATGAGAAATTTGCAATCAAGTACGATATGTACTGGAACTCCAAAAATCTATTAAATGATATTAGTAGATTTGATATATTGGCATATTTAAGTGATGAAGAAATAATTGGAGTAATTTTTGCAAAGAATGGCGAATCTAGTCAAGAGATATACGGACTATTTACTGATTCAAAAGAGAGTATAGTATTTAAAGGATTACTTTCTGAGCTTATTCTTGGAATAATAGAGCAATCTGAAGCAGTGAAGATAACATATTTCATTGATCCAACAAATTTGTTAGAGTTGAGAACTGCTGAGGAGTTTGGATTTGAAGTTCAAGACACTTATAAAGGGTTTGAAATATAAACAAATTAATAAAGCCATTAAACTCCTTATATAATAGGGAGATTTTTTTCAAGCATGGGAAGTGGATTCGAAACGCAAAATGAAACCAATTCGAACCTAAAACAGAAAAGCAGTTTAGATAGAGAAATATGTAACTAATCTTATTTGTCACAGTTTTGTCAAATTACAGTGTATAATTATAATCAGATAATTATATTTTGGAGGGATATTATGAAAAAAGTATATTTTTTAATTATTCTATTAGTGGTAACTTTCTTAACAGGATGTACAGAGACTGATAATGATCATTCATTTGATGTTAATGAGAGTTATATTCTTGAACCTTTGTTAACGGTGCAAAGACCTGTCCAAGAGAGTCATCAAAATGAGGACGTTCTTGGTGTTGAGACAGAAACTGTAGATGTTACAGATATTGATTGGCAAGTAAAATATGAGTCAGAGCTTTACTCGATATTATATCGTGATGTTCCATATGACATGCTGTTTTATATGATCGGGTATCCGATTGAGGACAGCTGTTCTTGTAATATAGGTGAAAAAACTAGATATCAATATGTAGTCTACTATAATGAGCAATACTATGATATTTATGAATTTCATCAAAAGTACAACAATTTAAGTTGTGATTTCTTGGAGGATATTGGGATTGAATATTCTGTATGTGTTTCTGAAAATGATTAGAAGGTATCGTTAACAAAAGCTTGAATACTTCTTTACATTTCGGTAGGGAGTTTATTCTCTCAATAAGTATCACTATAATATTTAATGACTATGACATCTTATGCTTTAGTCATTTTTTTAAACTATTGTGATATTCTCAGTTTTTTATATACAATTAAACATAAAAAAAGCCTAAAAAGACCATTATTTGAATACCCAAAAATATGTTGTTTCAGGTTTTTTTCGTGTCTCAAATATTAAAATATATACATTTTTTCGAAAAAAGTATTGAGATTTCGAATTTAGAGCAAAAAAACTGTGTTTTGTACACTGGTTCGGGGAGTGTCTTGAATAAATATAAAGATTTACTTATGTAGAGTATGAAGTTTATAATATTTGAAATTTATTAATCTTTTTCAATATGGTATAATTTAACTAAGGAAGAAAAGTAAGGTGTTAAAAAAGACAGCTTGCATAAGCTGTTTTTATATTTTTAGGACATAGGGGTGATGTAGATGATTAAGATTTCAAACATGTATAAGAGTTATTCCAGTAAGTATACTGGTAAACAAGAAGTGTTTAAAGATTTTTCGATTGATTTTCCATCAAAGGGATTTGTGAGTATACTAGGAAAGAGTGGCTGTGGAAAGACAACCCTATTGAATGTAATAGGGGGAATAGACTCTATTGATCAAGGGTACGTAAATGTATTTGGATATGATATTAGTAAATATAGTAATGTTAATACCTTAATAGATCAGTATCGAAAAGATATAGTTGGGTTTGTATTCCAAAACTATAATCTGATTAATAATATTAGTGTATATAAAAACCTAGCATTACCTTTAGAAATGCAAGGTTTCAGTAAAGAAGAAATAAAAATAAAAATAACAGAAGTTTTAACGAAGGTTGAGATGTCTGAATATATGCATAGAATGCCCTATGAACTAAGTGGCGGACAGCAACAACGTATCGCGATTGCAAGAGCTATAATTAAAGACGCAAAATGTATATTGGCTGATGAACCTACAGGTAACTTAGATAGTAAAACAGCTAAAAGTATACTACTGTTACTGCAAGAAATATCAAAGACGAGATTAGTATTATTTGTTACGCATGAAAAAGAATATGCTGATGAATATTCAGATTCTGTTATAGAACTTCAAGATGGTGAAATTATGAATGAGTATTCAGTAGAACTATCAAAAGAAGAAACTGATACTTATAAGAAATCAAAACTTTCATTTATGACTTTATTTTCTAGAAGCTTATCACATCTAAAAAAAGGAATAGTTAAAAGTACCTTAATAATTTTATTATTTAGTGTGATGATCGGAATTTTTGCTACAAGTATAATAACTATTATGACAACAAAAGAAGAAATTATCACAGATACTTTAAGAAGTTCAGACGATACTGTAACCAATATCACAAGTATCGGTATCGTTACAACTAAAGATGGTAATTTGGCCTTTAATGGTAGTGGATTTGGATTTGATAATTTAATAGTATATGATGCGTATAACGATTTAATTGAGAAATACGGAGAGGAAAACGTTGTACTAAATAGTAATGTGAACATTGTGAATGACATTGATTTTGATGGTGAGTATATAAATTCTCTTATATATCCAATCATAGTTAATCTTCTCAATAAAGATATAGATTACAATATTAGTAACCTAGAGGGTGATCTACCAAGTACTAGTAGTGAAGTAATAATTACAGACTATATAGCACTGACATTGTTTGATACTGAAGATGCAATGGGAGAAATATTAAAAGTGAATCGCTACGAGCGATATAATGATTATGTTGAAATGGAATTAACAATAGTTGGAATTATCCACACAGATTATATTGAGAGAGGATACAAAGACACAACAATGGGGCTTGACTTTTATTATAGTGGATCAACTGATTTTACACCCGATCATGGCTATGTAATGTGGGAAAGAAATCCTTATGCACAAATTTTTGCGATATCTGATATATTTATTGGGTTAGATTCAGTTCATCAAAATTCAGAGGAACTGATTGATGGTATTTATAATAATGGTGTCAATTTTTATCTTCAAGTCGATGAAGGTATCAAACATGTTAATGGTGATTTCTATAGTGAAGATATCGTAGATCTTGATTCTGTTATAGGTAGATTACCATTATCAAACAACGAAATAGCTGTAAATATCGATCAAATATCGTGGATGTTCCCAACTAATAGTAGTGATATTGATGATCTAATAAATGGAGTGATTTCCTTCGAGGAGTTTAAAACATTATTGCAGATAGGAAATATTGAGATAACTTACGATAATGGTACAGTAGAAGAACAATATCAGGACTTTTTACCTGAAACATTTGTCGTAGTAGGCGTATATAGTAAAAGAACTGATGAGTATCTTTTTCCTAGTGATGTATCTGTTGTAATTACGAAAGACTTAATAACAGCATTGAATGATAATTATCCTTATGAACATATCGGTATATCTATTTTAAATAATTCACGAGAATTAGAGAATATTTTGTTAGATATTCAAGAAAGAGATTTTGTGAATGTGCATAAATTGCGCGATCCAAGATTTGATTCAACGGTAATTGTAAATCGTGAGGGTATGTTCAATTTATATCGAGCAATCGATGAATATGAAAATATTACTATTCCGTTAATGTACTCGTTACTATACTTTTCATTAGCATTTACCTTCATTCTTCTATTTCTCTATTCATATTTAAGCGTTCTAACAAATAAAAAGCAACTTGGAATTTATAGATCATTAGGTTTTACTATTTTTGATGTAATAAAAATGTATATGATAGAGTATGGTTTGATATCTTTAGTGTCCATTATTATTGGATTTATAATAAGTATATTTGGTATTAATGAAATTGAATCAACTGTCTTTGCAAAAACAATGTTTATAGAACTTAATTTAATACCTTTTGAAATAACATCTACTATCTATGTGATTGGTATTTCTTTAGGAATAGTTTTACTAACATCTATATTGCCATTAATTAATTTGCTAAAGATGACACCAATTAAAATAATCAATAACGAATAAAGAAATAAACATTGGTGATATAATAATAGTGAAGTGATACTATGGCAAAAGCAGATAAGTGAAATAGAGCAGAGTATAAAAGGAACAATAATTCATTTTGATTTATTTAATAAACCCGATAATCATTATACAATAATATCGAAGAGTAAGTTTCCTAAATTGTTTAACTAATATTAGATACAATAATTTAGGAATACTTATATTAAAAAAAATGTAAAGAAGCATTAAAAGGTCTTAATCTATTAGCGATTAAGACTTTATTCTTTTCCCCTAACTGCGATAAACTGAGCCGTATCATAAGTAATTGTAACTAATGACATGTATGGCATAACAAAGCCCTTTCTGGGCTTTTGCTTTTGATGTATTAAAGACATACTTTTCATGAATTTATTGCAAACTACACATTTTGAAAATGAATAATTTGACAAATAATTCATTTAATGGTAATATTTAATTGAAATAAGTGACCAAGTGGTCACCGGAGGGATTGTATGAATAAAACATTTGATAATATTTCGAAAGAAAAACAAAATAAAATTATTGAGGCTGCATTTAAGGAGTTTTCATTACATGGATATGAAAATTCTTCAACTAACAGACTGGTAAAAAGCATAGGTATTTCAAAGGGTAGCCTATACAAGTACTTCTCAACCAAATTGGATTTGTATATATATTTAGTTAACATATCTGTATCAAGATTATTAGAACACTTTGATTCAAATGAAGTTAAAGGAGAAAATTGGAGGGAAAGAATATTAGATTATTCATCAATTGAGTTTGATTTTTTGATTAAGGACCCAGTTGCTTATCGCTTCTTTTACAAGTTGGTGAGCGAATTAGAATCTCGACAACTGAGGAGAGTAAAAGAAGATTTATATAAAATCGCGAACGACTATCAAAAGAAAATATTCCTATCTATTGGCATTCCAAAAGATAACTTTGAATTTCTTTCATCTCATATCTCTTTTTTACTTAAAGGATATAATCAGTACTATTTCGAAACACTGAATAGTTTTGAAGTAGGAATAGAAGATAAAAAATCATACTTATCAGGTTTAAAAACCCATCTTGAATATGTGAGGGAACCATAATGAAAAAAAATATGATACAAGTTAACCAATACAACATTGAGTATGTTGAAGCGGGTAAAGGCAATGAAAAGACAATTGTTTTTGCACATGGATTAGGGGCGAATGTTGAACAATGGACTAAACAAATAGACTATTTTTCTGAAGACTATCATGTAATTTCATTTTCACTTCCGGGGCATGGAGAATCATCGAAGGATGAAATAGATATTCAATATTCCTTAAAAGAATATGCATTGACAGTTATTGAACTCTTTAACAAACTAGATTTTTCTAGCTGTATCTGGGTTGGTAATTCAATGGGTGGAGTAATTGGCTATGAAATACTAAAAGTTGCTCCTGAAAAAATAGAGATGATAATTACTAATGGTACAACTCCTGAATTATTTATGTCAAAACGGACAGTGAAACTCATCTGTTTCTTTGATAAGTTATTAATTAAATTAATGAAATTTGATGGATATATAAAGTTCGCTTCAAAGCATTCTTCGAAAGTTAAATCTGTTCAAGAAGAGATTTGCAATATATTCAAAAAGGCCTCTCCAAAAGCCATTATAGATTCTCATTACATGTTAGGAAACTATAGTTACATTGATGTTATAAATGAAACTAGTATTCCAATTGCATTTATTAAAGCTCAGTACGATAAAGATATAAATAAGTATATAATGAAAATCGCTGAAGCACTTCAAAAAAACGCAAATGTTCAATTTGTTGAATTTAGAAATGTTGGACATATATCTAATTTAGAAAAACCAGCTGAATACAATCAAATAGTCGAAGAATTAATTAACTATCAATAATAATATTTAGATTTTTATCGAAGCTAGATAAATCAATGTGATATTAAACATTGGTTTGCACATCCAATATATGTATAAAATAATAAGTTGCAACTAAATGCGATACAACGAGCCGTACCACAAGTAATTGCAACTTATGACATGCGCACCATAACAAAGCCCTTTTGG
>LGVF01014362.1_pt1 | contig 48260 bp, 41 predicted proteins | sample 469901 | NCBI WGS metagenome assembly LGVF01 (sample SAMN03893561, study PRJNA290197) | marine sediment metagenome | material: sediment; isolation source: combined push core samples #3730, #5133, and #5579 collected at Hydrate Ridge | place: Pacific Ocean: Hydrate Ridge
TGCGGGCAATAGCGGGAGCGTAACTGTTTGAATTGGTCATAGTGGGCGATGGTTTAGAGAGCAGGATTAATGCGTTGAAACTCTATTCAGGCCGCTGAGCGTATCGCTTCGGTGACAAGAAGGGCCTGTCTGGTGGCCGCTACGTTATGAACCCTGATAATTGCAATATTTTCTGTGTAACAGAGGGCCGAGACTACAGCTGTTGCAAGATCCCGTTCTTCTTCAATTGCAGTATCCGTGATATCGCCAAGGAAGCGCTTACGACTGTGGCCCAGCAGAACGGGCGTTCCAAGTGAAGAGAATTTTTTCAGGTTCTTAAGAATGGAGAGGTTATGCTGGAGGGTTTTGCCAAAGCCTATTCCCGGGTCGATAATCAGCCTGTCCAGGGCTACACCGTTTCCTGTTATCCAGCCGATGCGCTCTCTGAAAAAATCGAGGATATCTTCTATGACATCCTGATACTCAGGGTCTATCTGCATATCTGCAGGTTTTCCCTGCATATGCATAACTATCACAGGAACTGTCGTTTCTTTGACCAGTGAGATCATCTCTGCATCTTTCTGCAGGGCAGATATATCATTGATAATATCTGCTCCAGCCTTCAGCGCCTCACGGGCGACAGCGGCTTTGGTGGTGTCTATGGATATTGGTATGGAGTAATTTCGTCGGATTCCCCTGATCACAGGAATGACTCTTTGCAGTTCTTCCCCGGCTGCTACAGGATCAGCAAATGGGCGGGTTGATTCACCACCAATGTCGAGAATATCTGCCCCGGCATTGATTAGTTTGTCTGCCTGGGTAAGTGCTGCCTCAGTTGAGGCAAAATGACCACCATCTGAAAAGGAATCCGGGGTTACATTGAGTATTCCCATTATCCTGGCAGGTAACTCTGTTTTCATTTCTCTTCGGGAGTTTCCTGTTGTTCAGATGGTTTTATCTCCTCTTCAGAAGTTTGTTCATCATTAGTTGGTTTTTTCGATGAGGTTTCACCAGTGGTTTCTTTTTTTTCCTTCGGTTCAGGCGCAACCTCTTCCCTCTCTGGTGGGGCTTTCTTTTTCTTAAACTGGTATTTTCCCGGTCGCAGTTCCTCTATCAAATCTTCAACATCGCTTAACTCCAGGGTTTCTTTTTCAAGCAGATCTTCGGCCATGCGTGTCAGGATATCACGGTTTTCTTCAAGCAGACTGGTGACGGTTTCAATAGCGCTGGTTATAATTTTTCTTACTGCTATGTCAATCTGTCGCGCTGTTTCTTCACTGAAGTCCCGGCTTTGTCCAATTTCTTTACCCAGGAAGATCTGTTCATCTTTTTTACCGTAGGTCAGTGGTCCGAGATCATCACTCATACCCCATTCGCATACCATCTTCCGGGCCATGGAGGAGGCTCGTTCGATATCATTGCCGGCACCTGTGGTTATTTCGTCAAAAATAAGCTGTTCTGCTATACGGCCACCGTAAAGGATACAGATGGTGTTCTGCAGGTACGTTTTTGAATGAGTATATTTGTCGTCCTCAGGCAGCTGCATGGTAAGCCCAAGTGCACGGCCCCGTGGTATTATCGTGACTTTATGGAGAGGGTCTGTGTCTTCGAGCAGCCAGGCAACAAGCGCATGTCCCGCTTCATGATAGGCAGTAACCTTTTTCTCTTTATCGTTGATGATCATTGAGCGTCGTTCAGCGCCCATCATGATTTTATCTTTTGCCTTTTCAAGCAGGTCGAGATTAATCTCTTTAGCGCCTGTGCGTGCAGCCATCAGCGCCGCTTCATTAACAAGATTTTCAAGATCAGCGCCGGAAAATCCGGGGGTTCCACGGGCAAGAACCTCAAGGTCTACCTGGGGAGACATCTTGGTTTTCTTGGCATATATCTCAAGTATTTTCTTTCTGCCACCTACATCGGGGATGGGGACTACAACCTGACGGTCAAAACGGCCGGGGCGGAGCAGCGCCGGATCAAGAACATCAGGCCTGTTGGTTGCGGCAACAATAATTACACCATCGTTGGTCTCAAAACCGTCCATCTCCACCAGTAGCTGGTTCAGAGTCTGCTCTCTTTCGTCATGTCCGCCGCCAAGGCCGGCACCGCGATGACGTCCAACCGCATCAATTTCATCAATAAATATTATACAGGGTGCATTTTTTTTGCCCTGGGCAAACATGTCACGAACACGGGAGGCACCAACTCCGACAAACATCTCAACGAAATCGGATCCGGAAATACTGAAAAACGGAACGTCGGCTTCACCTGCTATCGCCTTTGCAAGCAGTGTTTTACCTGTACCCGGAGCACCTACTAGTAGAACACCGGTGGGAATACGACCTCCAAGTGCGGTAAATTTACCGGGATCTTTCAAAAAATCGATTATTTCTTCGAGTTCTTCTTTAGCTTCATCAATTCCCGCAACATCGGCAAAGGTGACCTTGTTGTCGCTTTGCTCTACGAGCTTGGCCCTGTTTTTGCCAAATGAGAGTGCTCCGCCTTTGCCGCCACCCTGCATCTGACGCATAAAGAAAACCCAGACACCGATGAGCAGCAGCATGGGGAACCAGGAGACAAAAATAGTCATAAACCAGGAATCTTTTTGTACCTCTTTGACAGTAATGTCGACACCAGCCTGTCTGAGAATCGGAATCAACTCTCTATCAGCCATCGGGTAAATTGTCTGAAACGGTTTGCCGTCCTGGAGGGTACCGCTGATCACATCCCCACTTATGGCAACACGGTTGATTGCCTTATTGTCTACACTTGCAATAAACTCACTATAGGTAAGCGAGGTCTTGCTGCTCTGCGGCTTGTTGAAAAGATTAAAGAGAAGGATCATGGTTAAACCAATCACCAGCCACATGCTTAGATTTTTATAAAAAGTATTCAAAGAAGTCTCCGGTGGCGCCCATTATTTATCTTGTAGTTTATTTACTCAACTATACGGTTTATAATACAAAAATAAGGTTAATCTCAATTACAAACCGTGCATACTGACATTAAAGTAAAACATAAATCGATATTGTCGAGATAAGATTGTACCATTTTACCTTATCGTCCGGATCATGTAAAGTACTGGACAGGCTGCACTCCCATCTCATTTTGAACAACTTCCCGCATACCTTTGACCAGAGCAGCGGCACCGGTCACAGTGGTTGTGTAGGGTATGTGAAAGTCGAGAACTGCTCGACGAATTGTGTAGGAATCTTCTGTAGTGCGTTTACCAAGAGAAGTATTGATAATCCATGATATCTGGCCATCCTGGACTTTATCAAGGATATGCGGTCTTCCCTGTGATATTTTGTTTATATGTTCACACGCTACTCCTGATTCCCGCAAAACGGTGGCTGTACCTGCGGTTGCAAGTATTGTAAAGTTCAGCTCTGTAAGAGCTTTGGCCACGGGTACAATACTGGTTTTGTCTCCATGGCGGACACTTATAAAGACATTGCCGGATCGGGGCAGGGACGATCCTGCCGCCAGTTGTGATTTAGCAATAGCTAACCCGAGGTTGTCGTCAATGCCCATAACCTCGCCGGTGGACTTCATTTCCGGACCAAGCAGGGTGTCAACATGTTCAAATCTGTCAAAGGGGAATACTGCCTCCTTTACCGCCCAGTGACTGATATCCGTTTCACCCTTGATGCCAAGTTCCTCAAGGGTGGCTCCCAGCATTACTTTAGTTGCCAGTTTTGCCAGAGGTACTCCGGTCGCCTTGCTGACAAAAGGAACAGTTCTGGATGCACGGGGATTGACTTCAAGTATATAGAGCTGATTGTCTTTCACGGCGAATTGTACATTCATAAGGCCGATGACACCAAGCTCAATGGCCATATCCCTGCTTGCCTGTTTAATTTCTTCAATAATTTTTTCGGACAGGGTGTGGGGTGGCAGGATACATGCGGAATCTCCGGAGTGAATGCCGGCTTCCTCAATATGTTCCATAATGCCGCCGATGATTGTCACCTTGCCGTCACAGAGAGCATCAACATCAACCTCAATGGCATCTTTTAGGAACTTGTCGATAAGTACCGGATGTTCAAGGCGTTTATTCCCCATGGCTGCCATAAAATCCTTGATACCTGCACTATTGTATACGATGCGCATATCACGGCCGCCCAGCACATAGGAAGGTCGTACAACTACCGGGTAGCCAATATTGTCTGCAGCGGCGACAGCCTCCTCAGGGGTATGAACGGTATCATTATCAGGCTGGCGCAGGTTGAGTTTTTGCAGAAATTGCTTGAAGCGCTTCCGGTCTTCGGCCCTGTCAATTGCGTCCGGCTGTGTACCGATGATTGTTACCCCTGCCTTTTCAAGAGGAACGGATAAATTGAGCGGGGTTTGCCCGCCAAACTGGACAATGACACCATCCGGCTGCTCCTGCTCGATAATATTCAGTACATCTTCCCGGGTGAGCGGTTCGAAATAGAGTTTGTCCGAGGTATCGTAATCGGTGGAAACCGTCTCCGGATTTGAGTTGATCATGATCGATTCCACCCCGATCTCTTTTAAGGCAAAGGCGGCATGGACACAGCAGTAGTCAAATTCAATCCCCTGGCCAATGCGGTTGGGGCCGCCACCGAGGATGATAACTTTCTTTCTGTCTGTCCGGACTGCCTCATTTTCCTGTTCATAGGTTGAATAATAGTATGGGGTGTAGGATTCAAATTCGGCTGCACAGGTGTCCACAAGCTTGTATACCGGGGTGATTTCCAGGTTAGTACGAAGATCCCGGATATCATCTTCAGATGTTCCGGTGAGAAAGGCCAGCTGGTTGTCCGAGAATCCCTGTTCCTTACAGAAGCGCAGGAATTCATTGTCCAGCCCCGAGAATCCTCCCCTGCTGATTTTTCTTTCTGTTTCAACAATCTGTTTAAAATTATAGAGAAACCATGGATCGATCCTGGTAAGGGCGTAAAGCTCTTCAAGATCCATATCGCGTTTGAGGGCCTCGTAGATTTCACCAATACGTTTGGAACTCGGCTGTCGCAGGCCATGTTCAAGATCTTCCAACTCGATTTCAGTTAAAATCTGTCTGCCGTCACCTCCAAATCCGGACCGCCCGGTCTCAAGAGACCGCATGGCCTTCTGGAAGGCCTCTTTAAAGGTTCTGCCAATGGCCATGGTTTCCCCGACTGATTTCATGGCGGTGGTGAGTGTATCTTCAGCTTCAGGGAATTTTTCAAAGGTAAAGCGCGGGATTTTTACCACGCAATAGTCGATGGTAGGTTCAAAGGCAGCATAGGTCTCCCGGGTGATATCATTTTGCAGCTCATCCAGGGTATAACCGACGGCCAGTTTTGCGGCAATTTTTGCTATGGGAAATCCTGTTGCTTTGGATGCCAGGGCAGAGCTTCTTGAAACCCTCGGGTTCATCTCGATGATCATCAGTTCGCCATCTTCGGGATTGACCGCAAACTGAACATTGGAGCCGCCGGTCTCAACACCGATTTCACGGATTATGGCGATTGCAGCATCCCGCATATCCTGATATTCACGATCCGTAAGGGTTTGGGCCGGGGCAACAGTCATACTGTCTCCGGTATGAACTCCCATTGCATCAATGTTTTCTATGGAGCAGATGATAACAACATTGTCTTTGCTGTCCCGCATTACTTCCAGCTCGTACTCTTTCCAGCCCAGCAGGCTACGTTCGATCATGATCTCTGTTGTCATGGAAAGATCGAGTCCTGAACTACTCAACTCTTTCAGTTCATGGCGGTTATAGGCGACGCCGCCGCCGGTTCCACCAAGGGTAAAACTTGGGCGGACAATTACCGGAAAGCCAATTTCATCGCCTGCAGTCATGGCATCCTCGATAGTTTGAACAATTGCAGATTCAGGTACCTTGAGACCAATGTTATGCATGGCGTCCCGGAATTCCTCCCTGCCTTCTGCTTTTTTGATCACATCTACATCTGCTGCCAGCAGTTCAACTTCATACTCATCAAGAATTCCAAGTTCAGAGACCTTGATGGCTGTGTTGAGAGCGGTCTGTCCGCCAAGCGTAGGTAGAAGGGCGTCGGGACGTTCTTTTTCGATGACCTTGGCGACAAACTCCGGGGTGATAGGTTCAATGTAGGTACTGTCGGCCAACTCCGGGTCGGTCATGATGGTTGCCGGATTTGAATTGATCAGGACTACTTCATACCCTTCTTCTTTCAGCGCTTTTACCGCTTGTGCCCCCGAATAATCAAACTCGCAGGCCTGGCTGATGATGATGGGGCCTGAGCCGATGATAAGGATTTTATGTATGTCTGTTCTTTTTGGCATAGGTGAATTTTCAGCTGTGTGTTGTTGTTTTTTGTACTCGGACAGACACTCTACTCCTGGCGCATCATATCAATAAAACGATCAAAAAGATAAACAGCATCATGGGGGCCTGGCGCATGTTCCGGATGGTATTGGACGGAAAAGGCAGGAAAACTTTTGTGGTGCATGCCTTCCAGGCTGTTGTCGTTGAGATTGATATGGGTAACTTCAATCTTGTCTTTTGGCAGGCTTTCGATATCGAGACAGAAACCGTGATTTTGAGAGGTTATTTCAACGTGACCGGTGGCAAGGTCTTTAACCGGTTGATTCCCTCCACGGTGACCAAATTTTAATTTATAGGCTGAGCCGCCGTAGGCAAGTCCAAGTATCTGATGACCAAGGCATATTCCAAATATCGGCTTTTTACCTAGAAGAGTCTGGATGGTTTCAACAACACCCTCAACACCTTCAGGATCACCCGGACCGTTGGAGAGGAAAATGCCGTCGGGGTTCATGGCAAGCACTGTCTCTGCATCAGTTGTTGCCGGTATCACCTGTACCTGGCATCCTTTTTCTGTCAGTAGTCTAAGTTGATTGAATTTTATACCAAAGTCAAAGGCGACTACTTTATACGGATTGGCAATATTCTGTTGAGCCGTTGTGAAATTGATGCCCGGTACAGGTTTGTTATCGGCCCAGCCATATGGCTCATCGCAGGTTACCCGTTTAACCATATCCTGACCGACAAGGCCTGACCAGTTCCGGGCTCTTTGTATGAGCGAGCTGTGATCCGGATCTTCGGTGGAAACTATACACTTCATTGCTCCCTGAGACCGGATATGTTTTACAAGTGCACGGGTGTCAAATCCCTCGACACCGAGGACGGAATACTCCTGCAAAAAATCTCCCAGGGACATGGTTGAACGGTAATTGGAGGGATATCCATTGTATTCTTTAACAAGAAATGCCATGGGGTGGATTGCGGCTGATTCCATATCTTCAGGGTTGATGCCGTAATTGCCGATCATCGGATATGTCATAGTGACAATCTGCCCGGTATAGGATGGATCCGTTAGGATCTCCTGGTATCCGCTGAGTGACGTGTTGAAGACAATCTCGCCAACAGCTTCACCGTGGCCGGTAAATGACCGCCCTTTAAAAATGGTGCCATCTTCCAGGGCTATTAGAGCTTTCATACCGTTTTTCCTCTGTCTGTTAGTGGTTATAAAATTGCTATGAGAATTCTCTGGCATTTGAAAAATGGTAGGGGATCAGCATGCAGGCAAAACTATTTAGTATAACCTGAAAAGAAAAGATGCGTCAATCGTAAACGGCTGCTGGATTGGGAAATTTACTCTCTTTTTGGATCCTGACAGGTTTCGTTATCCTTCTTGCCTTTGCTTGCAGACAAGTCTTGTTGATTGATTTGTTAAGCGATATTGATTAAGATGAGGGCGTGTAATAGTTTGGTAAAATAGATTCGATTTGTCAATGATGGTTGCAATGCCAATCAAAAAGGAGCTCCATTGAAAAAGAAAATTTTAGTAGCCAACCGAGGTGAGATTGCTATTCGATTAATCCGGGCCATACAGGAACTGGGCCATGCTGCTGTTGCCGTATATGAAACTCCGGATGAGATGTCCCGACATATCAGAATAGCTGATGAGGCAATTTTACTGGGTGATGGTCCGCGGTCTGACTATCTCAATATCGAAAAAATCATATGGGCTGCAAAAAAAACAGGTGCCATTGCTGTTCATCCAGGCTACGGGTTTTTGGCGGAAAACCCATTTTTTGCTAAAGCCTGCGAGATGGAAGATATCATCTTTATAGGCCCATCTTCGGAAATAATCACCAATCTCGGAAATAAGGTGACTGCCAGGAAAATCATGTCTGATGCAGGCATTCCCATGGTTCCGGGGACTCCTAATCTGTCACAGGGAAAAGAAGGTGTTGAAGAGGCACTCACTTTTGGCTCTGAATATGGTTATCCGGTCATGCTGAAAGCGACCTGCGGGGGAGGCGGTCGCGGTATTCGCAGGATTGAGAATGACCAGGAGATGGTAGGACAGATTCCGATGGCACGCTCTGAAGCACTTGCGGCGTTTAATGATGATTCCGTCTATCTGGAGAAAGTGGTACTCAATCCGAAACATGTTGAGGTGCAAATACTTGCTGACAGCCATGGCAATACGCTCCATCTGGGTACCCGTGACTGTTCGATCCAACGCAGGAATCAAAAACTTGTAGAAATAGCGCCTTCCATGATTGAGGATCAGGGTCTGCTGGATAAAATATGTGAAACCGCTGTCCAGGCTGCAGAGGCGTCAAATTATTTCAATGCCGGAACTGTAGAATTCCTTCTCGATAGTGATTTTAATTACTATTTTCTGGAGATTAATACCAGGGTTCAGGTTGAGCATACGGTAACGGAAATGATTACCGGCATTGATATTGTCCGCAACCAGATAAATCTCGCCTTTGGTAATCCGCTCTCTTTTACTCAGGAGGATGTAAAGCCCAGGGGACATGCTATTGAAGTTCGAATTAATGCGGAAGATCCCAAAAATGATTTTATGCCGGAGGGTGGCAAGCAGGTCTCCGTTTATCGTTCCACGGGTGGCTTTGGAGTGCGTCTGGATGGATTTGTGTATCAGGGTTATGTCATCCCTGAGGTGTATGATTCACTCCTGGTCAAATTAACAGTACATGGATTTACCTGGGATGAAACTGTGGGCAGGCTGAGAAGATGTTTGCAGAATTTTGCGATCAGAGGACCTAAAACTACAATTCCGTTCTATGAAAATATTGCATCGGAAAAGGATTTCTTAAGCGGTAACTTTGATACCTCATATATTGATACTCATCCGCATATTTTTCTCTATGATGAAGACTCCAGTGAGGTAGGTAAACTGGCGAGGTTGATTGCGGAAATTCATTATCGCAAAGAAAATCCCTATGCGGCATAATTTTTTTGCGAAAAAAAAGAAGGTTCAATTTCTAAGTAATAGATGAAGATAAACGTACAGGGAACATAATATGACAAGAATAAATCAAGGAACCCCGGTTGCACAAATAGTTGAGACACTGCGAAATGCCGAAGGGTATTATATAACCAACACAGCCAGAGATCTCTCCCAGTCTGACTTTAAAAACCGCATACTGCTGCATACGGATCTGATGGCTGCACCCGCCAGAGAAAGGGCCGGATATTTTTCTTTAGAGATAACCGGTGGAGCATCTATTCATGTGGATATTCTGCGCAAGCAGGTGAACCCTTTTCTCAAGCTGAGGAAACTGAGAGAAGCCATGCCGAATACGATGTTTCAGACCCTCTGCAGAGGGGTAAATCTTTTTGGTTATCGCCCCTATCCGCAGAATGTGATTCGTTTTACTGTCCGTGAATTTGCCAAATTTGTGGATGTATGGCGAACATTTGATTTTATGAATCATGTACCCAATATGCTCGCTGTTTTTGAGGAGGTGGCAAAGGCCGGAAAACTTAATGAACCATGTATCTGTTTTTCGACCGGACCGGAGCATACAGATGATTTTTATGTGGCCAAAGCAGGGGAGATCATTGAGGTGACGGGCAGGGATATTGTCCTCTGTATTAAAAATCATGGAGGCCTGGGAACACCTACCAGAATTGGTCAACTGGTTGATTCGCTTAAACAGAAATATCCGGATATTCCTCTTCACTATCATGGTCATAATACCGATGGCAATGACCTGGGAAGAATTATTGAGGCGGTAAAAAATGGTGCCACAATTGTTGATGCGGCGGATTCCGCATTTACCGGATTCTATGGACCTCCACCGATTCTCAGCGTGGTTCAGTCATTAAAGGAATTTGGCTATGTGGCTGAGGGCCTTGATGAAGGTGCGGTGATCGAAACATCTGAGGTGATACGGGATGAGCGACAGTATTACGATCAGTTTGAATCCCAGATAAAAGGTTTTCAGCCAACTGTGCAGATTCATAAACTGCCGGGCGGGGCGATGGGGTCAAGTCTCGAGCAGGCATCAAAGGGAGGGTTTCTTGATAAGATGCCTGACATCCTGCATAAAGAACTGCCACGGGTACAGAAAGAGTTGGGGAACTACTGGTCGGTTACACCGGGCTCACAGATCCTCTGGACTACCGCTGTATCAAATGTTATTGACGGGGAGCGTTACGGTAACCCCTCCGGGGATCTGAAAAATCTGCTGCTGGGTAAATATGGGCCGTTTCCTTTTTATAAACCGGACGAGTGGATATATGAAAAGGTTCTGGGAGATGACTGGGTAACTGTTCTCGAAGAGGAGGGTGGTGTAGAAGAAGTTGAAAATATGGATCTTGCCCTTGAAAGGTATGATCTTGCCGAACAGTTAGGGGTGGAACCGACTGACGAGCAGCTTATCCTCTATCTTCAGCACCCCAATGATGCTGTTGAGTTTCTCAAGTTTGAAGAAAAGTATGGCCGGGTTTATGTTCTGTCACCTGCTGTTTTTTTCCATAAGGGAGGGTTTGACATTGGCGACAAACTGGCCTTTAGAGACCACCAGGGTAAAGAACATATGATTGAGATTGGTCCTTCTCCTGTGACTGATACAGGAGAAACATCTGTCTATCTTACCGTTGACCATCATCAGTCATCTTTTACTTTCAAGCCTGAGGTGACACTTTCAGAGGCGGGCGAGGCAGTGCTGTCCAAGGAAGAAATTATCGATCTTGCCAAGGCAGGAGATGTACGTTCTCCATTTGGTGGAAATATAGTTGAGATATCGGCGGATGAAGGTCAGGAGGTGCTGGTCGGAGATCGTGTGGCGATTATGGAGGCGATGAAAATGCAAACACCGATTCTCTGTGAAATGAGTGGTATTGTTACTGCCATTTTTGCAAAAAAAGGTGACGCATTAAAGCCCGGTGACAGAATCCTGAAGATTGACCAGGATGAGTAGGCAATATCATTCAATTTTTTGAATAAATTCAAGGTAGATATACCCTTCGTTCCCTTTGTATTGGACCTTGTAATATTCACCGCTTTTTGAGAGAACATTTAATGAGGTGCCTGCCGGTACACTATCAATAATATCTGCACCGAACAGATCCTTGTCCTGCAGCAGATCCGTGTCATCTGTTGTGATATATTTGGAGGTCACTTCCTTGCTGGATGGGGCAGGAGGAGGCTTCGGAATCTCGACGGTTTTTTCAGGTTCTTTCGGTGTTGGCGGATCCACCTGTCTGGGAGGGGGCGGCTGTATTTTTTTAGGTGGTGTCTCAGGCTTATGCTGTGAAGGACGTGTCAGTAAATCGTATGTTGCACTGTCAAGAGACCAGGTTATAGCCAGGCCGTTGTCCTGTTGGAAACTGTTCAAGGCTTTTCTGGTCTTCTGGCCCATGAGACCATCTGTCGGCCCGGGGTTGTAGCCTGCACTGGTTAGAGCTTTCTGGGCGGACTGTAGTTTTGCGTCAAATTTTTTATCCGGTGTGACCGGTTCTCCCTCTGGTAGTACTAGCGCCTCAGTTGCGAATGAGTTGCGGTCGCACTCTCCATTTCCAGAGGGAAAGAGGTTGTTACAAATTTTCTGATACAGTTTATTCCTGAGGAGATTCTCTACCTGCTCTATATGGGTCTGTTGCTGTGACATATTCATAAAATGTTCATGGAAGAGTTGCACCCTGGTGCCGATTTTGGTTGCACTGACACCTTCAGCATCAAGCCTGATATCATAACTGAACGTATACGTTTGTCTGGATAGTTCAGATTTCGGTATATCCATTTCACTGGCATCAATTGTTGCCGTATCAGTAGAGATAAAACCATTTTTCTTATCCAGAGTAGCAATCGTACTGAACTCTATCACAGCGTCTACCGTCGCATACCATGTTTTTTCATAGGTGGCACGAAACGTATAGTCTGGGTTTACCGGAGGAATCTTAGTATTGTCAATATGTCGGAGATTGGTATTACATCCGGCAGTGATTGCCATGGACAAAAATAATGTTCCGAGAATCAGATAATTAGATTTCATTTTTTCCTCTCCTCTTTATAGCTGTCACCGGCATCTTTTTTTAATTTTAATTCCAACTCGGATACGGTGGCATCGGCATACATGGAATTTGTTTCCGGGGCCATATGCAGGGTCAGCTCGTGAACTTTCTGGAATATTTGTAGAAACTGGCTGACTATGATCAAGCAGATACCAGATAAAATACCAAGAATTGAAAACACCCGAAGCCAGCCATTCAATTCAAGGAACTTTGTAAAGAAACCGTATGTTTTATGCTCTTTCAAGTGTTGACTGTATTTCCAGGCAATAAGAGCACATCCGATCACCAGTCCAAGTAATATGAGTTGGGCTATGATAGTGGACAGTGTTTTGAAAAGGAGTTTCCTGCTTAATTTGGCAAGAGTTTTCTTTTCTGTAGCAAGTGATAGTTGTGCCTCTTCAATTATCTGCTCCTGACGCCTGGTGTATTCGGCTTCTTTCTCTTTGATATCAGCGTCATGGTTCTGTATTAAGGCAAGTTGTTTTTCTCTTTTCTCCTCCAGTTCCGTCAAGCGGGCCATTGGTTCGGTCAGTACTCGTTGTCGTTCCTTTTCTTTCATATTTTCCAGAATCTGGTTTTCCAGGAGCGCATAGACCCTATCCAGCGAGGCAAGGTCATCTATCCTGTTTTCTTTCTGCCACAGTCTGCCCAGCAGGAAGTACTCGTTCAAGGTATCGGGAAGTTTGTCGCCATAACTCTTGTTAACAGCATCTAGAGAATAGATTACTGCCTGCAAATATACTCTTTCGGCATTGCTGCTCCGGTTGATATCTTCGTTAATTAAACCATAGAACAGGGGGATTGAAACCATATCCCGGTCTGGAAGCTCTTGTATCGACGCAAGAAATTCTTCATGCATTTTAATATAGGTGGAGAAAGATTTTGTCCTCGGCTTTATCATCATTGTCAATTTGAAAACAATGCTTGCCGCCTTTTGTTTCATATCTCTCTGCAGGGCGTCACGGGCACCGCTGAGCATCAAAGAGATATATCGATCATCTTTTTCCCTGTCTTCCTTAACTTTAGCTGTAAGCATGTTAAAGAGTTTCGCTGCATCCGCTTCTTTTTTCAGACTGAAGAAAAAATCAACAAACTGCAGACACTGCGAATAGGCCAGTTGAAACTGTTCGCTATCAGGGTCGCTCTGTAAATCCGGGCAGAGAAGAATGACCTGTTCTCTGACCTTGTCCATTAGCGACTCCAGCTTGAATTCGATGGCAATTTGTACAACTTGTTTGAGTTGATCCAGCTGGGAGGATTTTGTGATTGCCTGCTGTAGAGTAGCAGCTGCCAGGGAGCTCTCACCCTGGTCATTGTATATTTCTGCAAGGTCAATAAGGAGTTCTGTACTGCCGGGAAGTTCCTCAGCTTTTGTGGGTAACAGCTTCAGTACACTATCGATTTGCAGTTTGACACAGGTTTGAGCGATCAGAAGAATATCATCTATGTTTCGGGAAGTGTTAAGAGCACGGGTTAGAATAGACAGTGCTTTATCTTTCTCCCCGACCTTGTGGTAAGAATCAGCCAGGGCAACCAATCCGACGGCCGTCTCTGTTTTTTCTTCCATCAGTTCCATGACATAATCGGATGAGACCTGCATGGAGTATGTGGTGAGATATTGTGCCAGCTCAAGCAATGTTCTGGTATCACTTATCAACCAGGCGTGATTTGCTATTACGTTGCCGGCAATATCAGCGTGACCGTTCTCAACAAGAAAGTGTACCGTATTGACAATAATTTTCTCAGTCGGATTACCAATAAGGTCATCTTCTTCCGCGATATTTGCTATCGCTTCAACTGCATCCTCTGTTCTTTTCTCGGCAGTGTATAAGGCAGCAAGGGTGACATAGTACTCAGGACTGTCTGTAGTGACTGTTTTGTACACCTCCAACTTTTGATCACCGGATGTCAGACCAGATGGCAGAACGGTCTGTTCTGCGCTCTTGTCTTCAAGTATCGCTATTGCTTTTTGATTGCCGGAAAGCTCCAGCATGCTCTCAGCAAAGCCCAGCTTTGTTTGAACTTCATTACGTTTTTCCGTTGAAGCAGCAAAGAGTGAAGTGGCACAAGTAAGAAAAACTGTCACCAGGATTGCAATGAGTAATGTCCTATACCGGGTAAAGGTGACCTTTTGTCGGAAAAAAAGATAGAGAAAGATATTCAAGACAGTTAGAGGTAGAAAAATAAAGAGGATATTTCCTGCGTTAGAACCGGCCGCAATTGTCAGCGGGGAGAGGATAAAAGCGCTCCCTTTATTGATCACAGATAATGCATACAGTATACGTTCATACTTCAATTGCTTTTCATTGACATGCAGGATCTCTTCTCTGATTTCAGACGGTAACTCCTGCTGATCGGATTGATATACGGTATTGAGGCGGGCTTCCCCTTTCTTAAGCTCCGAGTTCAGGGAACTGATTTTGTCTGCCAGTTTCTCCAGCTCCTGCTTGACCTCATCGTTGATATTTTTCTTCCTGTCCTGAAATTCCAGCCGGTGCTGCTGGTAGATTGCTATAATACTCTCATGCTGTTTCTGGAGATCTTGTTGAGCTATGGAGACAGGAGGGAAGGATGCTGTATCTGCCGGTTGTTCACCCGTTTGCCCGAAGGCAGGTGTGGAGGGCAACAGATAAGTCAGGAGAAAAAAGAGTAGAAATGATATGAAAGGTAATGGAGCACTGGATTTTATTATATTCTGGGTTGGCAGCATGAATATTGTTTCCTGAAGAATGCTTTTTGGATAGAGTATTTTCAGGGTACCTCAGGGGGCTCATGAAGTTAAATTGGATTTTTGACTTGATATTTTAAGAACGGATCCTAACCTATTTGATATCATTCGTAAAGTATAACAATTCAAGGTCTTTTGAACGGATTATGGAGTAGGGTCGGGATATATTGAAAGGGGAGAATAAGTGAAAAAACTGAAGAGATAAGGAGGTAAGCCGGTGGCTTGCCTCCTTAGTACCTTACTCCTGAACTTCTGTCATAAAAAATAAGAAATCAAGGAGTATATTTTGAAATTGTGCTGTTCCATTTACTTACAAGGTACTTATCCAGCGAGTCTGAAAGTTTTTTTCCGACTAGTCGGGTTATTATTTAAAGGCGCTTGAAATTATTCCCCGCCAAAGGAATCGGCAAAGAGTTGGCCTATGGCCTCACGTCCGGCATCGCTTAAGTAGCGTGTACCTGAACCGACAAAGGTGTCATATTCAATTTTAGGAGAACCCTCCTGCCATTCATTTTTCCAGGTAAACCACTTCTTTTGCGGTTGATCGAACACGTGGAGTGGACGATTGAACATTTTGGCCAGCTCTACTGCCCAGCCGGTACCGCCTTTAACTGAGCCATCTTCCTGGATAGAGCCGATTACAAAAACCTGATGGCCGCTGTTGACCATATGAAAAATGGTTTGCAGGACTTTTCTAATCTTTTCTGTTTCGTAATATGTTCGGTTGAGCATTCTTGAGGCCAACTCCATACTTATATCACCTCTCTCCAACTCTTCCTGGTTCAGGATAGATATATTTTTCTCTCGGGTCAGCTTGTGGTTTTCAAATGAGTAAACAACTTCATTAACGCCATATTTTTCTGCCTCTTCGCCAAATGTTGCCTCAGCACCTTTCAGGCCGCTGCTGTATAATGTGCAATTTGATTTTTCCATAAAATAACTCCTGATGGTGTCATACTTAACCATCTCCAAATTTTAGTTTTTACGAAACTATCACTCCTTAGGTTCCGGAAAAAATGATTGTGAGATCCGACTTGGTGGAATGTATACCATAGTCACCTTTGATAAACCCGTAAAAAGGTCATTTGAAGTTCCGGGCGGCTACGTCAGATAAGCGAAGCAGTGGCATCGTTGTGAAATTCATTTCAGGTGTTAGAGAACTTAAATTTTTCTCCCTTTAAGAAAAACACGGCAGGGGGCAGGATATCCCTCTACGGTTCTATGGGGGTTGTTTATATCGATAAAGTCTTCGTAGGATTCAAACTGCATCCAGTCTGTTCGCCGCTGTTCATCGTTAGACATGGGATGACTGTGGAAAAAGTCAATATCTTTGAACCCTGCTTTTTTCATCCAGTTGCCGAGACAGGAACCGGTGGGGACAAAATATGTGCCTGGTACCTTGGCATACGTTTTGTCGGGAAAAAGAGCCATTGGCTCTTGGCCGGGGATGGCCTGTGATTCAATAATCAGTGTACCTCCAGGCTGAAGAGCGGTAAAAATATCACGGAGAGTGTCAATGGGGGAGGGGCGGTGGTATATAATACCCATTAAAAAAATCACATCAAAACAGGATTCAAAGTAGTGTATGTGTTCAACACCGAGCAGGTCAATATCGAGCCGTTTCAGTCCGGCCATACTGTTGAGTGCCCTGAAACAGTAGTAATGTTGTACTGATGGCTCGAAGCCCAGGACGAGTTCTGGCTCTGATGCAGTCATGCGAAACATATAGTAGCCGTTATTGCAGCCGATGTCGGCAATTATTTTACCATTTAAATCAGGTAGTTTTGGGATAATTCGCTGCCACTTTCGTTCGCTTCGCCACTCCGCGTCAATATCAATTCCGAAAACGGTAAAGGGACCTTTTCTCCAGGGCATAAACTCTTTGAGCCTGTCCCTTATCTCTTTTTGTTCACTCGGGCTTATCTCGTCCGATTTGCCGATTGTTACAATATCTCCACAGCAGTCAACGTGACCGGCATTAAACTGCGAGAGATACTGAAGAGGAGTGCGGTATCGAAGAAAGCCCTTTTTCTCCTGATTGATCCACCTCTGGCGGGTCTGGTGAAGTTCAGCAATTTCATCGAAATGGGCTGAAGATGGCAGCATTGACAAGTATTTCATGGATAGGTCAGGAAGGCTTTACAGCAATGAAGGAGGCAAAGTTAAACCATTGAAAATAGGTGTCGACTGATTTAAAGCCACAATTTTTCAGTAGAGTTTTATTCTCATCAATGGAAAAGGGGATCAGTACGTTTTCCAGGGCTTCCCGTTTTTTGGCGATCTCCAGTTCGGAGTAGCCTTTCTTTTTTTTGAACCGGTGGTAAATAGCGATATATTCCCGGTTCAGGCGGCGATCATGGCTGATGACTTTCTCGCTGAGCAGGAGGACTCCCCCGGGGCGAAGATTATCGTAGAGTTGACGGACAAAATCCCCCCGTTGCAGGGGTCTGATAAACTGCAGGGTGTAGTTGACAATAAATGCACCGGCTTCAGGATGATCAATTTTTGTAATGTCCTCTTCAAGAAATGAAAGTGATTCTGTTTTGGAGTACAGTTCCGTCTTTAATCTGGCCTTATCGAGCATTGGCGCAGAATTGTCTACTCCCACGAACTTCAACCCCCTGTCCTCAAGGAGCCGTGAAAATTCCAGTAATGTTGTTCCGGTTGCACAGCCTAGATCGTAAACTGTGTCACCTCTGTTCAGGAAACAGTCAAGCAGGCGAGCTGTTGAATCGATAACTTCTCTGTAAAAAGGAACAGAGCGATCCAGCATATCATCAAAAACTTCAACCACATGTTCATTGAAGACAAAATCTTCTTCAACTGAGTCGATCTGAAATAATGTATCTTTGGCTGGTTTATCCATTATTTTTTGTGCCAGCTTCTTACCCTTTTCTTAAGGTTTGATTGAAGGGAGAAGTTGAAGTCGATTCCGGGTAGTGTTAATATGTCATGACCGGAATCAGCAAGAGTGTTGGTTCCTCGCAGTTTTCAGGGTGAAACCCTCGACAGGCTGATTTCATTTTCATTTCATATTTTTTTACAAGTGAAAAAATTGGCAATTTCAGATGGCTAAGTGAGATTTATGCTAGTATAAACGTATTGCTTTAGGGTTGCATGGTAAAAAGGATCACTTATGGACAGGCTCTTAGTCAAAAGCGGATGACAATATCTTTTAAGAAAGAATAACAGGTTGTGAATATGTCAGATGAAATAGATTTTGATGAATTGCTGAGCAAGTATAAATCCGACCCATATGATTATGTGGATGTGTATGCTGTGCATACCGGAAAGATAACCTTTAAGGTGATGGAAGGTCAGCAGGTAGATGCTGCCAGTGGGGAATGGCTGCAGGTTCCAGGGACAAGCTTGTATGAAATTAATCGTGAAAGGAATCCCAAAATAATAGTTGCTCAGACTAATGGAACAGTGACCGGGATTGTCACTGAACTGGATGGTCGGTTTGTCGAGGCAGGTGAAAAGCTGATGACAATCAAGCATCCTCTGAAAAAGAAAGAGATCATCGAAAATATATTTAGAGAAGTTCTCTATCTTTTTTATGCACCGGAAACTGCAAAATATTTCTTCTCCATGGATATTCAATCCCGGATAGATAAAAAAGGTGCCAGGTCGATAACCATTGATCAGGGTGAGGAGATTATTACCATGTCATTGATGAAACGGGATACTCCCGTCTATTATAATGGAGAACGCGGCGTTATCCATTCAATATATTTCAAACCCGGTATTTCTGTTAAGCAGGGGGAACCCCTGATTGGCGTTTGTGCTCTCGAAAAACTCCCTTTAATGCAGAAAATTTTGACCAGGGTTAAGGCTGATTGGGACTCCACCCATTGATGGCGTCGTAAAAAGTCTTCATCTTGTTCGTTGTTACAATTTTTCTATCATTACGACGTACCGTATGTACGCCGAAATAATAGAAAAATTGCACGCCTCCAATATGAAGCTTTTTACTTATCCATCGAAACTGAGGTTTTTACGAGTTTATCATTATTGAGTTTTCTTACTTTTCAAACATTTTCATTCAAGCAACCGTGGCCTTGAACAGTCCCTCGCCTCAGGATGTCCTTTCCTATTTACGACAGCAGTTGACCTGCCCGAATGATCTTTATGACAGTGAAGCGATAGTTCGCTATGGTGCTTTTGTCGGCTCAAAAATTGAGAGTCATGATTTTTTGGATCGGGCAATGATATATGCTCGAACCAGGATAGAATTATTGGGTGCATCGGGAAATTCGGTTGACAGTGGTACTGTTATACTTGCCGATACCATGAGTCACTCAAAAGGACGATTCAGCAGGGAGTGGCATGCCCCGGCAGGTGGTGTCTGGGGTTGTATGATTCATGCCAACACTCTTCTTCCCCAGTCAAGATGCTTTGTTCCCCTGGCCGTTGGTGTTGCATGTTGCGAGGCCGTCCATGAAATGGGGGGGAATACGGCAGTACTGCGTTGGGTTAATGATGTGCTGGTGGAGGGGAAAAAGCTGGCCGGTTTTCTGGTTGAAACCTACACGGAATCTTTGTATGGAGAAGAATACAATCTTGTCGGGTTCGGAGTTAACATCAATAACGGTCATTTCCCCGGGGAGTTGTCCCATACAGCTGTTTCTCTAGGAGAAGTGCTTGGTACTGCTGTAAACCTTACACAGTTTACCTCGTTGTTTCTTGCTCGATTGGCCTGGAATTTCGGTCTGCTCTATTATGAAGAATCGTGTGCTTTGCGTGATGAGGGGTTTTCCGGCCAAGATGGAAATCATTTGTTGCTTGATCAATGGCGGCGGCTATCAGATACGGTAGGGAAAAGGGTTGTGTATGGGTTTGATGTGATGAATTCACCCCAGTATAAAGGCACTGTTCTGAGAATGGATGAAAATGGAGGTCTTGTCCTGCGTCTGGATGATGGCTTTGAGAAGACTGAGTACAGTGGTGAAGTGCGCTATCTGTAATTTCTATGGTACTTATCAAGGCATTTTAAAAAGTTTCGATCTGTTGGGGTTAGGTGGGTGCTGCTTTTGCAGGAGTTTCCAGGAAATAATTTCCCGCTGGAACAGTTGTCTGCCGTAATCATGAAGGAGCGAAAGGGCTTCCTGCAGGATATTGCCGGAGACTCTCAGGCGGTGTAGTCTTTCCAGTGGTTGAGCCTGTGCTGACTGCAATATCTTTATCGTTCCCTGGGACAAACGGATGAGTCTGTTTCCTGTGCCGGAGCAGCTGGGACAAATAAGACCGCCGGTGGTTGTGTCGAAGCTGTAGTTGCGATTGGCTATAACCCTGGTGTTGCAGCCGTTGCAGGCTGTGAAATCGGGCCGATAGCCTATCGTACCATAAAATCTGGTCAGAAAAAGTGTGAGAACTGCCGTGGGTTGCCGGTGGAGGTCAATGTTGTGGAGGGCCCATAGACAAAGGCGGAACAACTGATCATCAGCCTCTTCTTCGCGGATTGCTATGAGGAGGAATTCTCTGATAATTGATGCTATGGTGTATAGTTCAAAACTCTGGCGAATATTGATAAAACTGGTATGAACCTCAGCCTCTGAAAGGAAGTTTAGGCTTTGGTTAGGTGATGTTTGATAAGTGATATGGAGGAAGCTGAATAACTCAAGTTTATTGACGAAACGTTTTTTTGACCGTTTTGCTCCTTTGGCTATAGCCGAAAGTCTGCCACTATCCCGGCTTAAAAAGGTGAGAATGACATCCGATTCGCCGTGTTCAAAACAATCTAGAACTATGGCCTCCGTTTCTCTGGAGATTCTGGCCATTATTGAGCGGGAAGGGATTCTACGGTCTGCTGTTCTGGATCGGATTTTTCACTGATCCGGGTATTTGACTTAATTTCCGTTATTTCAAAGAGTGGCGCGTTATCGCCTGATTGGGTTGTGTTTTCGATCACCTTCTCGGCTTCTGGAGGCTTTTTGAAATTTCTTAACTTTTCGCTGAGATAGGAGGCCGGGTTCCAGGAAAAATACCAGGATAAAAAGGCTCCGATCAGAAGGAGGAATAAAATGATTAACCCTGTATAGGAAATGGGCATGGTCGTGGGACGTCTGGCCAGATGTTTTACCTGTAAACCTAGCGTGTGAGGAGGCGTCGGTTGTCCTTTTGTTCCCGGGTGTAGAGCTTTTTCCTGTGAATAATTGTGCAATACCTCAATGGGGTCTAAGTTGAGTGTTTTCGCGTATAGAGTGTAAAAACCGCGAGCAAAGGCTTCTGCAGGCAATGATTTAAAATCGTCATTTTCTATTGCCTTGAGGCTTGTAATGGTGATCTTTGTCTTATCAGAGATATCCTCCAAATCTAAACCCAGATCGATACGGGTTTGGTGGAGTAGGCTACCTACTGTTGTGTATTCTGTGTCGGGGGATTCAAGGGACATTTTCCGGGTTCCTGTCTACAATTTTTGTATATATGCTTTTTCTTTTAATTCTACTACCCAATCCGAGTAGGCATCTTTGAGTTTTTTCTCATAAAGCTCTTGTTTGATTTCCTCTTTTACCTCTTCGTAGGAAGCGGTGATAACGATTGCATCATCGTCTCCCGACAAGAGCTTAAAGAATTGATAGCCGGCGTCAGTTGTTATAATCTCACTGATACTGCCGGGAGCTAGAGAAGCTACTGCGGAACGCATGGCGGGAGCCATTTCCTCCAGCGTGAAGGTTCCTATGTCGCCGCCATCGCTAGCCGAGGGCAAGTCGGAGAACTTTTTTGCCAGCATCCTGAAATCTTGACCATTGAGAGCAAGATTATGAACACGTTCAGCACGTTTGCGGGTACGTTCTTTTTGTTCCGCCGGTTTTGTGAGGTCTGTGTTGTTTGCCCAGGAAAATCCGATCTGGAGGAGGTAATAATTTCCTTCTTCCACCCTGTAGGTATAGTGCTCGTCGTAATAATCGAGAATCATTGGTTCAGTAATGATGAGTTTTGATCGCACAACAAAACTAACGATTTTACCCTGGAGTATTTGAGCAGCAATGTTTCTCTTGTAACTTTTTTCTGTCAAACCGGATTGTTCCAGTTTTTCATTGAAAGCGGGTTTACTCAATCCGGAACGGGAACGAACCTTCTCATAACCGTCTTCAATTTCTTTTTCGCTGACTGAAACATGGAATTCCTCTGCCTTCTGGGCGATGAGTTGACGGACGATGAGTCCATCAAGGGTAGTTGCGCGAGCTTTAGCCAGTGCCTGTAGCAGGGATTCTCCTGAGTTGTTTTGGGCAATTGCCATATATAATCCTGCTGCTTCCTCTTCAACCTCAGAGAGTGTAATAATATCATTATTCACGACTGCGACAACTTTATCGACGAGTTCAGACATTGCGGTTGAGGGCAGCAGAAAAACGCAAACAGTATAGAGAATAACCTGTAGAATATAATGGCGGATCCGGGGTATAAAATATAGGCGCTGCATAGGAATCCTTTAGCTGTTTTTTTGTTAGTGTCTGCCTTAAAATGGGCTTTTGTATGTATTGCTCAAAAGAATTAAGTATAATCGGTCATTGTGCACATGTACAGTAACTCTTATCGTCTCATTTACGATAGATTTGTAAAAAGCCTTATTCCCGGGTGTCGGCCAAGTAGTGCACGTGTTTTTTACTGCATTATCAGCTTTGATGGCGTCGTAAAACATGAATTTTTAATCAAGCTCAGTTGACTTTCCTGCTATATGGAATATTTTATCGCAAGAATATATCGTATTAAGTAGAAGTGGTGAAAATTGAATTTTCTTTTGGAGCATATAGATGAAAAAAATGCAGCCCATTGTTTCAGCTTTTTGTTTCTGTCTTATTTTGACGCTTTCTTTAGCAATGGTCGGATCTGTCAAAGCAAGTACTAAAATGCCTGAATTCTCATTAAAGAATGTTCGTGATGGCAGTGTTATCAATAGTAGCTCTTTCGCTGGTAAGGTATTGTATATAACCTTCTTTGCAACCTGGTGTCCTCCCTGCGTTCAAGAGGTTCCGGTTCTTGTGGAACTGCAAGACCAGTTGGCCGATTCCGGATTTTCTGTTGTTGGCCTTTCTGTTGATCAGGAGGGATCGTCTGTTGTTGCAGGTTTTGCAAAGAAAAATGCAATCAATTATCCTGTTTTGATGACGGAGTTTAAAACCACTACGGATTTTGGGGGGATTTTTGGTATTCCTGTTGCTTTTTTAATAAACAGAGCCGGCAATGTTGTAAAAAGATATACCGGTTATGTCCAGCATAGAGTCCTTGAGAAGGATATTCGCAGTTTACTTAATTGATGGCGTCGTAAAAACTCTTCATCTACTTCGTTGCTGCAAATTTTCTATCATTACGACGTACCCTAGTACGCCGAAATAATAGAAAATTTACGCGCCTCGCATATGAATCTTTTTACTTAGCCATCTAGCATTTATAGTTTTTACGACACCATGTTAATTAAGTAATTAAGTAATCTCTATTGCACCAATTATAAAAATTTAATACACTGTGTTCAGCTTTGAAAGGTAGGTTGATTACAGTTCTACTATAGGTGGAGAGTTCCTCCATCTAACTAATTAGTAAAGAGGAGAAGGACAATGAATAAAAAAATCGTATCTATGGCTTTGGTTCTGGTATTTGCTCTCAGCACTGCAACTGTTGGTTTTGCTGCCAAATTGAAATGTACCGTTGATTCAGTTGAGGGTGACAAGGTAACCATGACCTGTGCAAAGGCTGATAAAATGGCAAAAGGTGATAAGGTTAAAGTTACTCCAGCTAAGAAGAAGGGTGCTATTGAGGGTTGTTAATTGACATAGCACGGATTTTTAGGTATTTTTGGTCGGTTGACTTCAGGTCAACCGGCCATTTTTTTTTCTATCTATTTTGGGCGGATTAATTCAACTCGAGGTGAGTTTTGGAGTTACTAAAAGCTATGGTTCTGGGAGCCATCCAGGGGTTGACGGAGTTTCTTCCGATTTCCAGCTCAGGTCACCTGGTTATCGGTTCCGAGTTGATGAATTTCCAGGAACAGGGAGTCGTGTTTGATGTCTTTGTTCATCTCGGAACACTGCTTGCTGTTATAATCGTTTTCAGAAAAGACCTTGTAGAAATGATAAAGGCTCCTTTGGACTTTTTTCAGGGGAAAAAAAGTGACTCTGTAAAGCACTATTTTTTCCTGGATATATACGTTATTGTTGCAACATTGCCTGCAGTGGTTGTCGGCCTCTTTTTTAAAGATCGTATTGAATTGCTCTTCGGCAATATTCTGGTCGTCTACTCTATGCTGGTAGTGACTGGAATCCTTATGATTACGGCAAGATATTTACCTCAACAGGATAAACCGATTACCTGGTTTCGCAGTCTTCTGGTGGGCTGTGCCCAGGCTTGTGCTATCCTGCCTGGTCTTTCCCGTTCCGGCTCAACGATTTTCGTCGGCATGGCTCTGGGAGTTGATCGTGAGAAGATCGCCAGGTTTTCATTTATTATGTCGATTCCTGCAATCTTAGGGGCGGCCGTGTTGCAGCTGGGAGAACTCGTTCAGAATCCACTGGAGAACGGTGCGCTCATAAATTTTTGTGCAGGAGCGATAATGGCTGCATTATCGGGATATTTCGCAATTAAGCTTCTGTTGGATATTATTCGTAGAAACAGATTACAGTGGTTCGGCTATTATTGTTTATTGGTTGCCGGAACCGGGTTTTGTTACCATTTTTTCTCTTAGCCATTCAATTTGAAGAAGATAGAAGTATATGGATATTCGAACACTGCCGGATGCAGAGCGGGAAATATATAACCGGATAAAGAAAAAATATAAACTGACCTTTGATAACCTGAAGGCTGGAGATAAACAGATCCGTTTATTAAAGATAGCTGATCTGGAGCAATTCCTGGGAGGTAAAGATCCTTTTGCCAATGTATCCGAATTTCCTTTTTGGACCCGGCTGTGGGATTCGGCAATGGTTCTGGCTTATGTGCTTGGTAATCAGCAAAATCCCGGAGGAAAGAGGTTGCTTGAATTGAGAGCAGGACTTGGCGCACCGGGGCTTGCTGCCGCTGCCGCCGGCTTTGATGTTACTCTCAGTGATTACGAAGATATTATTATGGATTTTCAAAAGGTAAGCGCCGCCGCTTCGGGGCTTACAAACATAACGTTCACCCATCTGGACTGGCTGAATCCCGGGGAGATTGAGCCATTTGATATTCTGGCCGGGGCAGAGATACTTTTCCGGGATGAATTTTTTCAACCTCTGCTGAACATTTTTCGAACCTGCCTCAAATCCGGCGGCGAGATTTATCTGGCTCATGACGCACGGAGACAGAGTCTGCCGAAGTTTCTGGAGTTGGCTCAGGATGATTTTGATATTGGGGTGAAAAAACAGACTTTAAGAAATAACGATAAAAATGTGACAATCATAGTAAATCGTCTTCGCCGGAAGAAGCAATAACCTGTCGATGATTGAGGATGTCTTCTCATGCCTTTATATCCCGTTAATCTGAACATTGCCAATCGTCTGTGTGTTGTTATTGGTGGTGGGAGTGTTGCGTTCAGGAAGGTTAAAACCTTGCTTGACTGCGAGGGTGTTGTACGGATTGTGAGCCCTTATGTTGAGCCGGGGTTGAAGAAATTTATTCTGGAAAAACAGGTAGAATGGTTTGAAAGAGAATATGCTAAAGGTGATTTGCAGGGCGCATTTCTCGCCTTTGCGGCAACCAGTGACCCTGATGTGCAGCTGCAGGTGAAAGAAGAGGCACAAAAATATCAAGCTATACTCAACAGTGCTGACGATCCTGTGGGGAGTGATTTCCATGTCCCGGCACATTTCAGGAGAGGGAAGATGCTGGTCACAGTGTCCACCGGTGGCGGCAGCCCGGCCATGTCTAAACAGATTCGAGAGAGACTGGAGTTGGACTTTGGTTTGGAATATGAAGCAGTTGTCGATTTCCTGGCTATGGTAAGGGAAGCTGTTGTCAGCAGTGATGTCGATTCGGCCACCCGCCAGAAGCTGTTCCGCAATCTTCTAAAGGTCGATATTTTGGGGCTGGTTCGTGAGAGCAACTGGTTTGACTTGCAGATGATGCTGTTGCAGGAGCTCCCTGAAAACATTGATGCGGTAGCACTTATCAAACGTTTTCTAGATGAACATGATAAAAAATAGAGAGAAGGTTTGGGCTGTTGTCCAATTAGAGATTGTTAAAAATTTAGACTGGAATAGGAATGAATGAGCTAAGTGACCTGCTTTTTCTGTCGGTGTTAGGAGTTACCTTTATCGCAGGTGCGGCGTATCTGGTCTTTTTCTTCAGTCAGAATATACAGGTACGAAAAATTGCAAGGATGATTCTGGTTGTTTCAGGGATTCTTCAGACCTTGTATATCATTTCACGCTATATACTGGTAGGGCATACACCGATAACTTCTCAGCATGAGGCGGTCGTATTTTTTGCCTGGTCAACCACCTGGGCCTATCTGTCGTTCAGGTGGAGATACACCGTAAAGAATTTTGGAACTTTTGTAACCATTCTTATTTTTTCTCTTCTGCTGATTTCCTCTGTTTCATCCCGTGACATAACACCGCTGGTTCCGGCTTTGCAGAGTTGGTGGCTGCCTGTTCATGCTGGAGTTTCTATTATTGCATACGGTTTTCTCTCTCTCGCATTTTGTGGAGGGATTATGTATCTGCTTCAGGAGAGGGAGTTGAAGAGTAAGCGGTTCGGGTATTTCTTTTCTCGTTTTCCATCACTTGAATCTCTGGATCAGTTGAACAGTCATTGTTTGACTACCGGCTTTGTCTTTTTAACTTTAGGTATTGTGACCGGATCAATCTGGGCTCGGCAGGCCTGGGGAACATACTGGCAATGGGATCCAAAAGAGACATGGTCCCTGATTACCTGGTTTATCTACCTTGTACAGATTCATCAGAGATTTACGGTCGGCTGGCGCGGGAAGAGGGGTGCCGTCATGGCCATTGTCGGTTTTGCTGCAGTTATCTTCACTCTGTGGGGAGTAACGTATCTGCTGGGAGGAGCCCATAGCTATGCCGGGTGAAAAGATACTGTTACTTGGGGTGAACCATAAGACAACCCCCATTGAGATTCGCGAGAAAATGGCACTTTCGGACGGATATGAAGAGCCGCTGACTGCTCTGAAAAATATCCCGGGCTGCAGAGAGTGTTATTTGCTTTCAACCTGCAACCGGGTTGAACTGCTTGTGGTTGTGGAACCTGGTGTAGAGGTTGAAGAGGAGATAATTACCTTTCTTTTTGGCGGCAGCGTCAGCCCGGAAGACTGTCGTCAATACCTGTATATGCATTACGATGAGGATGCCGTGCGCCATCTGTTTATGGTGGCTGCCAGCCTTGATTCCATGGTGGTGGGTGAGGCGCAGATCCTTGGCCAGCTAAAGGAGGCCTATCGTTATGCTGCACAATTTGACTGTACGGGGCCCTTACTGAACAAGTTCCTGCATAAATCATTTTCTGTTGCTAAAAGAGTGCGTACAGAGACGGGGATTGGATCTTCTGCCGTCTCGATAAGCTATGCTGCTGTGCAGCTTGCGGAAAAAATATTTGGTAACCTTAAGGGTAAAAAAGTGATGCTCATTGGGGCCGGAGAGATGGCTGAACTGGCTGCCGAGCATCTCGTAGGCCAGGGAGTTGCCTCCGTCGTTGTGGCCAATAGAACCCTGGCCAGGGCATTGGATCTGGCAAAGAGATTTAATGGCAGTGCCGTGTCAATGGATGAACTGGCACAACAGCTCGAACTGGTAGATATTGTTATCAGCTCCACAGGGGCGACCGGTTTGATCATCCATAAGCAGGATGTAAAGTCTGTTATGCGCGCCAGAAGGAATAAGCCGATCTTCTTTATTGATATAGCAGTTCCCCGGGATCTTGATCCGAAATTGATTGATATTGACAATGTGTACCTTTATGACATCGATGATCTCAGCAGTGTGGTGGAAATCAATAAATCTGAGCGTGATAAAGAAGCGGTAAAAGCTGTACGGATAGTTGATGAAGAGACCTTGAAATTTAATAAATGGTATCAGGGGATGGCGGTTACCCCAACTATTCGGGATTTAAGGGAGAAAGTCGATACCATTGCCCGCTTGGAACTTGACCGGAGTCTTGCACGGATGCCGCACGTAAATGGTGCAGATAGAAAAACACTGGAGAAGATGGTGGGGGCTATTTCCTCCAGAATACTTCATGATCCCCTAATCTATCTTAAGAGTGAGTCATGTACCGGCCGTGACAACAGTGATATGAAGGTTGAAATTATTCGTTCTCTCTTCAGACTGGATAATGGGGACGATGGCAAATAGTGAAGTTCATACGTTTGAGGATGAATGGTATATAGTGCGGTATTCAGGGGAAATTCCTGAGATAGCCTTCAACTCCGCAATCCATTATCTCTCCCGGGCTCAAGATGGTCCTCATCTCACTCTCAGTGAGGAACAGAATCACCTCCTGAAAAAGGCAGCCCTTGATCGGTATCATGAGATTGTTATCCGCGATCTTCTGCATGAAAATCACCAGAAGCCGATTTATCGGGGAATTAAGCGATCCATTGATAATTACCATCGTCTTCGGAAATTTTGTTTCCGGCAGCAACTCGACCCCGGGGAGACACGAGAGGAGGCCGCCCGGCTGCTGCCTCTGTTCTTAAAGACCGAAGTGGATGAAGTAAAAAAATACCATCGTCCCTCGATCATTAACTGTACTTATAGCGAACTGCAACAGTTTGCAGAGGATCTGCAGGTACCGTTGTCCATAGAGTTAAAGAGGTTGAGTATTTTTGCCGGGACTGACCACTGACTTTTCTGCAGGGTATTTTTTCTCATTCAGCCGCAGTTTTTTATGAGCGGCATCCATTGGATCCAAGCCAAAAGAAGTAGCAATTGTGGTCAGATATATCATCACGTCACCAATTTCCTCTTCAATATGGGAGAGGATCTCTGATGTCGGCTGAGAGCTTTCTTCCGGTGTCATCCATTGGAAGATCTCGAGAAGTTCAGCTGTCTCAACGGTCAGAGCCATGGCCAGATTTTTGGGCGAATGGAACTTCTGCCAGTTGCGGTTGGCGATGAAAGAGTCGATTTCATTTTGTAATTTTTCCATGGAATTACCTTTGTCATGGTATTTGTTTTTCTGTTCTGTTATGTCTGTATCGGTATAATCGTAGTATATTTCGTACTGTTTTAATTATTTTTACGCATCTGAATCGTTATATTTTCCTATTGTAAAACATCTATGAAAACCATTCAAAATTGTATTTTTTTATTCCTGTCATTTCTTATCATCACTTCTTCTGTTATTGAAGTTGCTGCCGAAACTCCGAATATTGATATCGATCGGAAAAGAAACAAGATCATCGGTTTTATGTTGAGTAAACAGTTGCCCTCACTGCATTTCAGTGAGAAGGTAATAGATGATGAGCAGGCCCGGGCGGCATTTCAACTCTATATAAAACAACTCGATTATCAGAAGCGCTTTCTGTTGCAGGGAGATGTCGATCAACTTGAGGCTTTTGCCGACTATATAGACGATAATATCAAGGAGGGGAGAGTTTCATTACCTGATGCAGGATATGATATTCTGAGCGAAAAAATAATGGTCGTTGAGAAAATGGTTGTTGAGATGCTTGGTGACAGCACACTGCGCCATGATGCAGATCTTACTGTTGGTATTTTTCACGTCACCAGAGACGAGTGCTATGAGACTGATCCTGAAAAACTAAACTATGCAAAGGACTTAGGTGAGTTAAAGGAGCGGTGGAGAAAGGTATTGAAAGCCCAGGTTGTTTCTCGCTTTCTTGATCTTGAGGAAGATCAAAAAGAGGAAAAGGATAAAGAAAAAAAGAAAAGTGAGGATGAACTCTGGCAGGAGGCTGTTGTCAAGGTGGCAAAAAGGAATAAAAACTTTTTCCACCGACTGCACCAGGAAACTCTGCAGGATCATTATGATCGCTTTTTTAATGCCGTTACCAGAGCATTTGGACCGCACACTAACTATATCCCTCCTGCCAGTAAAGAAGATTTTGATATCAATATGCGGGGTTCTCTTGAGGGGATTGGTGCACTGCTGAGAGAGGAAGACGGTTTCATAAAGGTTGTACGAATTATTCCAGGAAGTGCTTCCGCAAGGCAGGGTCAGTTGAAGGCCGAGGATATAATTCTTCAGGTTGCCCAGGAGGGAGAGGAGCCTGTCGATATCACAGATATGCGTTTGCGGGATGCCGTTCGATTAATCAGAGGACCAAAGGGTGAAGAGGTACGGTTGACCGTCAGAAAGGTGGACGGCATAAAGGAAGTGATTCCGATCATTCGGGATGTGGTTCAGATTGAAGAGACTTTTGTTAAAAGTGCTGTCATTGAGAATGAAGAAGGAAGAAAGACCGGATATATACTCATACCGAGTTTTTACAGAGACTTTGAGGGCACACGCAATGGTGCTCATGGAAGGAACTCGACGGAGGATACCCGTAAGGAAATAATAGAGCTGAAGAAAAAAAATGTTAATGGCCTTGTGCTCGATCTTCGTGATAACGGTGGAGGGGCACTAATTGATGCAGTAGATATTGCGGGATTGTTTATTGAGTCTGGTCCCGTGGTGCAGGTTAAAAACAGTTTTGGCGATAAACGTATCTTAAGTGATAAAGATGAAACCATATTATACGATGGTCCCCTGGTGGTGCTGGTCAATAAGTTTTCCGCCTCAGCTTCTGAAATTGTTGCGGCTGCTCTCCAGGACTATGGCAGAGCTGTTGTGGTTGGGGGAGATCATACCCATGGCAAGGGAACAGTACAGACGATAATAGATTTAAATGATCATATCCCTCTTCTTCACTTTAAAAAATATGATGACCTGGGGGCTCTGAAAATTATGATTCAGAAGTTTTACCGGGTGAATGGCGGTTCGACTCAATATAAAGGCGTGGAGCCGGATATCGTACTTCCAACCCTGCTTGACCACCTCAAATCCGGAGAGAGATATCTCGAGTATTCACTGCCCTGGGACTCTATTGAATCTGTCGAATTTACTCCATATCCGGGTAAGAAGTTTGATCTTGATACTCTTCGAAAAAGAAGCCTGGTGCGTACAGAAAAAGATGAGGGATTAAAAATAATCAAGGAAGAGACAGAGAAGGCGAAAAAGAAAAGTGATGAAACGAGCGTTTCAATTGGTATTGAGGATATGAGGCAAAAGCGGGAGGAAGCGCGTATGGTGCGCGAAAAAGTTGGTGCACATTACCGAAAGTACCGCCGGGAGGCTGGTGATCACTCAGATCAGGGTGATAAAGATGTTGATGATATTGTAACTACAGAGGCCTGGCTGAAAGACGTAAATGAGGATCCCTACGTTAGAGAGGCTATAAATATAATAGGGGATATTATTCAGCTTCGCAGCCGTTAGTACCTTACTCCTGAACTTCTGTCATAAAAAACAAGAAATCGAGAAGTATATTTTGAAATTATGCTGTTCCATTTATTTTCAAGGTACTTATCCAGCGAGACTGAATGTTTTCCGACCAGTCGGGTTGGAATCAGCAGAGGAGACAAATTCATACTTTCTTTCAGGCCTGCTGCGGAGGAAAAATATTCTTGAAAAAGCCGAAAAAAAATGATAGAAATGTGAATTTGTGAATGACCATTCAGTTTTTTCTGTTATGGTAAGATGTTGTTTCGCTGGATGTAAGTAGTTTAATTGGAAGGATTTGTATTACATATGGATATTGCAGAAGGCTTCAGGTTCCACGGGGACAAAATTGTAAACAGATGGGTTGAATATACCTTGTCAACATATACATCTTCGGGCTTTTTCCTGAAAGAGCGAGATAAATTTGCAAATCCGGTGGGTGGAAATCTCAGAGAAGGACTTCAAAAACTATTTCTTCTGCTGTCAAGAGACGCCGATCCACAAGAGTTTACCGCGCCACTTGAACAGATTATATCCATTCGGGCCGTACAGGAGTTCACTCCAGGCCAGGCGGTTGCACCGCTGAATGCAGTGAAACATATTGTCAGAGAAGCTTTTGCTGCTGATAAGGAAAGACAACACCTGGTTGGTGAGTTGTATGATTTCGAGTTCAGCGTTGATCTCGCAGTTATAGCGGCATTTGACATCTATATGCAATACAGGGAACGTCTTTACCAGGTACGGATTGCTGAGATTAAGTCAGGCAATCATATACTTACGGATAGTAAGTGTCCATCCAGCATGCTGGATGGAGATAATAAAAAAATTATTAAGACGGTTAACGGTATTTAACTGGTTTCAGTGTTGCAAAGATCAACTCTGCAACATGGTTTCCAAAACTCAGTTTAATTGAAGCGAGGTAAGAAATGAAGTATGCCTTCTCATTCCTGGCAGTCATTGCTTTGATTCTGATTGCTTGGCTCGGATCGCAGATACCCGGAATGCCGTATCTTTTTGGTATAGCTTTACCGTATCTGGCCATGATGATCTTCCTTGGTGGCTTTGTCTACAGAGTGGTTCAATGGGGGAAATCTCCCGTGCCATTCTCGATTCAGACAACCTGTGGTCAGGGAAAATCGCTGGATTTCATCAAGCATGACAGACTGGAAGCTCCTGACACTACCGCAGAGGTGGTGGCAAGAATGTTTCTTGAAATAGTGACCTTCAGGTCCCTTTTCAGAAACACAAAATCGGAACTTCATGACGGGCCGAAGATTACCTATGAATCATCAAAGTGGCTCTGGCTCTTTGCCATTATTTTCCACTATTCTTTTTTGATGGTTGTTATCAGGCATATGCGGTTGTTTCTTGATCCGGCACCTTTCTGGATAGCATGGCTGGAATTCGGTGATGGCCTTTTTCAGGTTGGTGCCCCCACCTGGTACATGACTGATATAGGTCTTTTAGCTGGTTGTGTGCTGCTGTTCAGCAGAAGGCTGATTACCCGTCACGTTCGCTTTATCTCCCTTGTAAATGATTACTTCCCTCTCGTTTTGATTTTTGCCATTGCCGCTACCGGGATTTTGATGCGGTATTTTCTCCGCACGGAGATTGATATTGTCAATATCAAACAACTGGCTGTGGGGCTTGTCACTTTTTCCCCTGTTATTGGTACTGAGATCGGGGCTATCTTTTATATTCACCTTTTTCTGGTGTGTGTGCTGCTTGCATACTTTCCGTTCAGTAAATTGATGCATTTTGCCGGTGTGTTCATGAGTCCAACCAGGAATATGAAGAACAACACACGTGCTGCACGCCATATGAATCCATGGAATCCGAAAATTATTCCGCATTCCTATGGGGGATATGAGGATGAATTCCGTGAATTTATGGTGGAATCCGGCATCCCGGTAGAAAAAGAACTGCCTCCGAAAAAAGATGAAGAAAAGGATGAAGAGTAGACAGTATTGACCCCAAAACTAGCTTATGAGGATTAGATAACGATGTCAGTTCCCAAATTAGAACAACTATCGCAAAGCGTAGTGCAGGGACCATCCTTGGCCGCAGGAGCAATACCTACCAGGGATTGGATGGATATCCCGGTGAAGTTTACGCCCGGGAGTTATGCATACGTAGCAAAAAAAGATAAAGTGGAATATCTCAACAGCCAGTCCGGCCTGAGTTTTCCAAATGCACGTGAATGGTCGCCTGAAGATGATGACTGGAAACTTCCTGAAGGCTGGAAAGAAATAATCCTTAAAGGTCTGCAGGAGCGTCTCGGTAAGTTTCGTTCCCTGAAGATTTTTATGGATTGCTGTGTGCGATGTGGTGCATGTGCAGATAAGTGTCATTTTTTCTTAGGTACTGGTGATCCCAAGAATATGCCGGTACTGAGGGCTGAACTTCTCAGATCCGTGTACAGAAATGATTTTACCCTTGGCGGTAAAATTCTCGGCAAGATGGTTGGAGCTCGTGAGATGACAGTCAGTGTGTTGAAAGAGTGGTTTATGTACTCTTATCAGTGTACTGAGTGTCGCCGCTGCTCAGTATTCTGTCCATACGGTATCGATACAGCGGAAATTACCATGATGCTGCGTGAGTTGCTGCATCTTGTCGGCATTGGCATTAACTGGATCCTGGAGCCGGTTTCAAATTCAAATCGTACCGGTAACCATATGGGGCTGCAGCCTCATACGTTTAAAGATAATGTTGAATTCCTGGTGGAAGACGTTGAGAGTCTCACCGGGGTTAAGCCAAATATTTCTTTTAACAGGAAGGGGGCTGAGATTCTTTTTATCACACCTTCTGCTGATGTTTTTGCTGAGCCGGGCCTCTACACCGCCATGGGATATCTTCTTCTCTTTGAAGCTATCGGTCTTGACTATACATGGTCAACTTATGCATCCGAGGGCGGTAACTTTGGTCTCTTCACCAACAACGAAGCCATGAAGAAGCTGAATGCCAAGATGTATGCCGAGGCAGAACGATTGGGCGTCAAATACATTCTTGGCGGGGAGTGTGGTCATATGTGGCGTGTGGTACACCAGTATATGGATACCATGAACGGGCCTGCTGATTTTCTTGAGAAGCCGGTTTCACCAATTACCGGTACCGTCTTTGAAAATGCTGCATCATCCAAGATGGTACATATCAGTGAATTTACGGCCGATCTCATTAAGCATGGAAAACTCAAATTTGATAAGAGTCGCAACAGTCATATTAAGGCAACGTTCCACGATTCCTGCAACCCTGCACGGGCGATGGGACTTATTGATGAGCCTCGATACGTCCTTGACCATGTGGTTGACTGGGTTGAAATGCCTGAAAATACCATTCGGGAACAGACCTTCTGCTGTGGTTCCGGAACAGGTTTGAATACCGATGAAATTATGGAATTGAGGATGCGGGCAGGATTGCCTCGGGCAAATGCAGTGAAGTATGTCCATGAGAAACATGGAGTGAATATGCTTTCATGTGTTTGTGCAATCGATAGAGCGACACTGACTTCTCTGAACGACTACTGGACACCGGAGGTTGGTGTCTGTGGTGTGACTGAGCTTGTTGCCAACGCAATTGTCCAGGAAGATGAGACTCGTGGTGAGCTTGAAGAAGGTCTCCGGACGATGGTCTTCTAAATCCTGATAAGAATAGAGGAGTTTATTTTATGTACAATAAAAGATTTATCATACCGGGACTGGTCATATTTGTTCTCTTTGTCACTTTTCCACTCTGGTTTAATGCTTTTTCCACCGCAAGCCCTGTACCAAAACCTGAATTGCCGCCGGGAGGGGAGAAAGAGTGTGTTGCTCCTGCGTCCGAAATGCGGGATAGACATATGGTGCTGTTAAACGAATGGAGAGATGGAGTCCTGCGGGATGGGGAGCGTGATGTTATCACAGTGGGCGGTAAGCAATATCGCAAAGGTTTGCAAATGGCCTGTATGCAATGTCACACAAGCAAGGAAAAATTCTGTGACACCTGTCACGACTACACCTCTGTCAACCCTTTCTGCTGGGATTGTCATTTGACCCCGGAAGAGGCTGCGTTGAAGAAGGAGACACACTAATGGATAAGCAAAGAAGAAAATTTCTGAAGGTAGCCGGTGCAACGGCACTGGCCGGCATCAGTGCTCCTGCAGTTGTCAAGTTAACGTCCTCTCCAGCGATAGCATCTTCAGGACATGATGCTGCAACGGGGCATGAAGCCCCTGGCGATGCTCATAAAGCGGCCCCCCACGGTGCAGAAGAAGCACCCAAAGGTGTTCGTCTGGGGCTTGTGGTTGATATGCGTAAATTTTACGGTAAACCTGAACTGCTCGATAAAGCAATTGCTGCCTGCAATAAAGTTCATAATGTCCCGCAGATCGATAACAAGAAGAGTGAGATTAAATGGGTCTGGAAAGCTCCATTTGAAAATGTTTTCCCAGAACATTCCAGCAGTCATTCTTCAAAAATTCGAAAAGAAAATGACTTTTTAGTTATGTGTAATCATTGCGATGAGCCTCCCTGTGTGAGGGTATGTCCAACACAGGCAACTTATCGACTGCCAAATGGTATTGTTGCCATGGATTTCCATCGCTGTATTGGTTGTCGTTTCTGTATGATGGGTTGCCCGTATGGCGCCCGGAGTTTTAACTGGGAAAATCCGCGTCCATATATCAAGGAGTATAATCCGGACTTCCCCAGCCGTATGCGGGGTGTGGTTGAAAAATGTAACTTCTGTGGTGAGCGTATTGCACTTGGGAAAGAACCCGCGTGCTTAGAAGCTGTCAAGGAATCCGGTGCAATTGTTTTCGGCGATCTCAATGATCCCGGGTCTGAGATTTGCGAGGTGCTTGACAAGGAGAATACGATCCAGAGGAAGCCTTCCCTTGGAACTAAACCATCAGTCTTTTACATAGTGTGAGGATGTCATGATTGAAAAAGTGTTTAAAGGAAACTCTCGCTACTGGATGTGGCTTGCATTTTTAAGCGCGTTCGTAGCAGTCGGAGCGATCTGTTATATCAGACAATATCTCTTTGGTCTCGGATTGACCGGTATGGGGCGTGATCTGTCCTGGGGACTGTATATTTCTCAGTTTACCTTTCTCGTTGGTGTTGCTGCGGGAGGGTTGATGCTCGTTCTTCCATACTATATTCATAATTACAAGGTATTTGGCCGTCTCACTATTCTTGGTGAGTTTCTGGCCATTTCGGCGATCATTATGTGCCTTATGTTCATTATGGCTGATATTGGTCAGCCACTGCGTGGCCTGAACATGATGCTGCACCCGACCCCGAACTCCATGTTGTTTTGGGATATGGTTGTATTGCTGGGGTATCTTGGACTTAATGTTATCTGTGCCTGGGTTATTCTTACGGCAGAGCGTAAACAGGTTAAACCACCTAAATGGGTCTATTTCTTTGTTTATCTTTCAATTCCCTTTGCAGTTTCAATTCATACTGTAACGGCAATGCTCTATTGTGGTCTGCCCGGGCGTCATTTCTGGCTCTCCGCGATTACTGCACCCAGGTTTCTCGCTTCCGCTTTTGCCGCCGGTCCTGCATTGATCGTTATTGCATGTCTTGTCATGAAGCGGGTGGCCAATTTTGACGCAGGGAAAGAGGCAATCAGCAAATTGACCACTATTATTATGTATGCAGCTCTCATTAATGCATTTTTTGTACTCCTGGAGTTCTTCGTTGGGTATTATTCCAATATTCCCGGGCATAAGCATTCCCTTGAATATCTTTTCTTCGGGCTTGAGCATCATGGTGTTGTGTATAATAACCTTGTACCGTTCATGTGGAGCTCAGTATTGCTCTGTTTTGGCGGACTTGGACTTTTTGCCTATATGAAAATCAGAAAAGTTCAAACAGATCTATGGGTTGGAATCGGTTGTGCTATGATTTTTACGGCCCTCTGGCTTGACAAGGGGCTCGGATTTGTTCTGGGTGGACTGGTTGTAAATCCGATGCATGAAATTGTGGAGTATTATCCGACTGCGAACGAGATTGGAATTACAGTTGGTATCTGGGCTACCGGATTCCTGCTTGTAACTCTAATGTACAAGATTGCAGTGGATGTTGAACATGAGGTGGAAGCATAATCTGTTCTTTGTTGATAATGTTTTAAAAAGGCCTCCGACTTGTCGGGGGCTTTTTTTTTTGTTAACTTGAAGGGTATAAAAACACAGAAAATAAATTCTAAGGTAAAAGAGAGCTGCCATTGCATAAAAAACAGGTACTGATAGTATTTTATTCCTTTACCCGCCAGACAAAACTTATGCTGAATAAGTTTATTGAAGGGCTGGAAAGTGAAGGTATAGAAGTGACTATGCAGCGACTGGTTCCGGTTTCACCTTATGATTTCCCATTCAAGTCCTATGGTGGATTGATTAAAGCGACAATTGAGACATTTTTTCAGATAAGATCCGAAATTAAGCCAATAGATGAAAAGTGTTACGGGAATTGGGATAGAGTGATTATTGCCGGGCCTACATGGTCGTATCATCCAAGCAGTCCTGTTCTTGAATTTTTAGACAGGTACGGTAGGGATGTATGTGGTGGTCAACATGTGATTCCATTTATATCATGCAGGGCGTATTGGCGTGTACATAACTGGGGGCTTCGCAGACGGCTTAAAAAATGTGGCGCCGGTGTGATTGGAGCTCCCATTGTATTTACTCATCTCATACGTGAACCGTGGCGAACTATCGGCCTGATTATGCAGATGCGGGGGAAAATGGTTCGTAAAGAAGAAAATTCATGGTTCCGGAAAAGATACCCGGGATATGGCCATAACAGGGAGCAGCGGACTGTTGCCTTGGAAAAGGGGAGACAGCTTGCCCGGGAATTGTTTGACAGACCTTAGTTTGTACAGTCTCAGGGCCATTGTCCCGTGACATAAAGATGATAAAAGTAGAGAATTTTCTCCGAGTAAAAAATATAGATCAAGGCTGCAATTGATAGAAAGGGGCCAAAAGGGATTCGGGTGCTGCCACCTTTTTTTTGCCATCTCATCGCAATAAGCCCGACAATAGAACCGGCAGATGAACTCACAAGGATGACAAATGGAAGAGACTGCCATCCAAGCCATGCTCCAATCATGGCAAGGAGTTTGATGTCCCCGCCTCCCATGCCATCCTGTTTACGTAAGAAGAAGTAGATGAAGGCGATAGTGTAGAGAACGCCCCCGCCGAGGAGTAAGCCGATCAGAGAACTTTGCCAGGTTACGCCGCTGTTAAACAGTGAAAAGAGAAAGCCAAGGATAATTCCTGGAAGGCTTATTATATCGGGAATGATCTGGTGATGGATGTCAATGAAGATGATTACCAGAAGGGCTGCACCAAGAATGAAATAACCACCAGCCTGTAGAGAATAACCAAATTTAAAGCAGACTGCGGCTGCAAGAAGGGCAGTCAGCATTTCTACTACAGGGTATTGAAAGGATATGGATGTATGGCAATGTGAGCATTTCCCGTGAAGAAAAATGTAACTTAAAACAGGAATATTTTCATACCATGAAAGGGTATTCAGGCATTTGGGGCAATGGGAAGCGGGAAAGGCAATAGAGGCATCTTTTTCAGGAAGTCGCAGGATGACCACATTGAGAAAGCTGCCGATTATTGCGCCGAAAAGAGCTGGGATTATGAGAAGAATGGTTTCAGTGTACATTTTACGAATAAATTATCTGATTAGATTAAGCGTTATGATCCTGGTAGATAAGCCTATCTACCTAAGCAGTTAAAACAATAATTACATCAAGTGTATCGCTAACTATGTCACAATACCAGGAAAAAGCAACCGTATCACGTGTTGAGCAATTATCGGCGAAAAACTATCGTTTAACTCTTGATTCCCCTGATATCTCTGGGGCGGCCAAAGCCGGCCAGTTTGTCATGATTCGCACCGGACTTGCCAAAGATCCTCTATTGAGACGTCCGTTTTCAATTCATCAGACAAGTGCCAATGGCCAGCTCCAGATCTATTTTAAAGTGGTTGGTCGGGGAACCGATATGCTTGCACGTGTTAAGGCCGGGGAGATAATGTCGGTTTTTGGGCCGTTGGGTAGAGGGTTCCGGATAAAGAAAAATTCTCCTGCCATAATCATCGGTGGTGGATTGGGGATAGCTCCAATGCTCTTTCTTGCCAAGAGTATCTGTCGACTGAAAACTGATTGCAGCAATGACCATATTATCCTTGGCGGCAGGGAAAGATCAGAGGTAGAACCGCTTGTTAATGATTTCAGGCAGTTCGGTCTGAGGCTGGGTTTAGCAACAGATGATGGATCATACGGACATCAGGGGTATGTCACAGATCTTCTGAAATCTCTTGAGCTGCATTCTGAATATACTGTTTATGCCTGCGGGCCGGAGCCGATGATGGCCCGGGTCTATAGCATATGTAAGTCCGGCAGTATGCAATGTCAGGTGTCGGTTGAAAGTGTCATGGCCTGCGGCATGGGGGCCTGTCTTGGATGCAGCAGAATGACAAAGAAAGGAACCTATACCCATGTATGTCTTAATGGCCCTGTCTTTAATGCGGAGGAATTGATATGGAATTCGTAGACAACAGGGAAGACATTTTTCCTGACTTGCGTGTTAATATCGGCTCCCTTGAGATAGCTAATCCGGTGATGACAGCCTCGGGTACCTTTGGATATGCAAGAGAATTTGAAAATCTTATGAACCTGCATCGACTGGGGGCGGTAATTGTAAAAGGTATTTCTCTTCATCCGCGTCCCGGGAATCCTCCTCCGCGTATTGTTGAAACAGCATGTGGAATGCTCAATGCCATAGGTTTGCAAAATGTCGGGGTTGATAGATTTATCTCGGAAAAGATGGATTATCTTGCCGGTCTCAATATACCGGTTATTGTCAATATCCTGGGAGACTCTCTGGCTGAATACAGGGAAATTACAGAGCGGCTGGTCGGGGTTCCTGGGGTTGCCGGGATTGAGGTGAATATATCCTGCCCCAATGTTAAAAAAGGAGGGGTTGCTTTTGGTACTGACCCGTCCATGGCAGCAGCCGTGACAAAGGCTGTAAAAGAGAGTGCTGATGTTCCTGTGATGGTCAAGCTTTCCCCAAATGTATCTGACATTACCCTTGTGGCTCGGGCTGTTGAAGATGGTGGCGCCGATTCCATATCCCTGATCAATACTCTGATAGGGATGGCTATTGATTTGAAAACCAGACGACCTGTTCTGGCTAATGTAATCGGAGGCCTTTCCGGCCCTGCTATTAAACCGGTAGCTTTGCGGATGGTTTATCAGGTGGCGTCCTCTGTATCCATCCCGGTTATTGGTATAGGCGGTATTGAAACGACTGAAGATGCACTGGAATTTCTCCTTGCCGGGGCATCTGCGATACAGATTGGCACCGCCAATTTTATAAATCCGAGAGTGAGTGAAGAGATTGTTGAAGGTATAAGCAAGTATGTGGTCGATGAAAAACTCCCATCGATAAGATCTATCATCGGTGGGCTGTCAATTAATGATGGCTGAACAAAAACACTTCGCAGCAGGGGACATTTTAGGAGACCATCAAGAAATGAAAGAATAGAAACTATGATAGAAATTAAGCCTATATCAAGGGTGGATGCAAGGATATATGTTCCCGGCTCAAAGAGTCTGACCCAGCGAGCTCTCATTGCGGCAGCTCTTGCTTCGGGAGACAGCCGACTTATCGGCCCTCTTGAAAGTGAAGATACGGAATACTCTTCCCAGGCCCTGGTTCAAATGGGGGTTTTAATCGATAAGGGTGATGAATGGTGTATTCGTGGTAATGGGGGAATGATTCAATCAAGTGACGGGCCAATCTTTCTCGGAAATAACGGAACTGCTACTCGGTTTTTGACCTCAGTGGCCTCCCTCGGAAAGTCGACCTTTATAATTGATGGGGACGAACGGATGTATGAGCGGCCTATCAGTCCGCTGATAGATGCCTTGAAGGGATGGGAGGTTGATATAGTTTCTATGAAAGGCAGCGGCTGCCCTCCTCTTAAAATCAATGCACACGGTATAAGCGGCGGCACTACAGTATTACCGGAGGGAAAATCCAGCCAGTATCTTTCCTCGCTCCTTCTGGTCGCACCCTATGCCCGGCAACCCGCTGTCCTGCACGTGGAAGGGACGGTGTTGTCAAAACCTTATGTGGCTATGACCCTGGCAGTGATGTCCGATTTTGGCATAGAGGTGGATGCATTACCAGATTTTAGTCAGTTCTCTATTCCTCAAGGGTGCTATCAAGGGAGGGATTATGAAATTGAGGGCGATGCCTCAAACGCGTCCTATTTCTGGGCTGCTGCTGCGGTGACCGGTGGGAGGGTCGTAGTTGAGAATGTACCTGTACCTTCCCTCCAGGGAGATGCAATGCTGGTGCCTCTTTTGGGACGTATGGGCTGCGAGGTGAGTAGATCGGGAAGTGGAATTGCTCTGCAGGGGTCTGATCGCCTGGAGGGAATAACCGTGGATATGGGAGATATGCCTGATGTTGTCCCAACTCTTGCGGTGGTTGCCGTCTTTGCTCATGGTGATACTGTGATTAACAACATCGCCCATCTGCGCATTAAAGAGTGTGATCGATTGTCCGCTGTGGTGAAAGAACTTGGTAAACTTGGGGCGAAGATTGACGAATATGAAGATAGTATGGTCATTCATGGAGACGGTGGAAAAAATCTTCAGGGAGCGGAGATAGAAACCTATGAGGATCACAGGATGGCGATGAGCCTGGCTGTTGCAGGGCTTCGAGTTCCAGGAATTAAAATTACCGGGGAAGAGTGTGTAGCAAAGTCGTTCCCTGATTTCTGGCAGCGATTTGCTCTTCTCGCAAACACTGGCTGAGGGCAAAGTCTGTACAATCGATTTTCACAGATCATCACTTTTCGCTGTCAGAACGTTTTTTTACAAGAAAGTAAAGCTCTCCATCTTCTTTCATATGGTTTGCCGCAAGTTCTGCAAAGTCGCCATGCCCCCAGAAAAGATCTACACGTCCCGTACCTTTTATGGCCGATCCTGAGTCCTGGGGGAAAACAAATCTGTTTAAAGGTCTCCAGTCGGTAATTTCTCCCTGCTTATTTACCACAGGTTGTTTTGTTGACAGAAAACCGATTGCGCCATTGGGAAGAGCCGAATTGTCGATTGCAATTGATCTACCCGGGGTTAACACGGCGCCACTGCTTCCTCTGGGGCCCTGAGTATCACCCCAGTTAAAGAAAATGAAACGGGGATTATGATGAAGGATTCTCTGCAGTTGTTCCGGGTGCTGTTTCAAGTAATTACGGATTGCAGGGATAGTAACCTCTTCCAGGGACATTTTCTTTTCATCAACCAGTAATTTTCCGATACTGTTGTATTCGAGCCCGTTGGAGGATGCAAATCGGACTGCCCTGACAGAGTCGTCGGGGAACCTGATTCGTCCTGATCCCTGGACGTGGAGGAGAAAAGCATCAAATGGATCCTTGAGCCAGGCCAGTTCATATCCCTTTATGACATCGAGTGTTTCGATCTCTGACCGACTCCAGTAATTGCTGAAACCATTGTCAGTGATTCTACCGATGCGGGTTTTATTTCCACCCTTTGTCTTTTCTTTCACCAGGTCGTCGGGTGGAGAATAAATCGGGTAGAGGTAGGGCGCAGTTTTAGTGAAACTGCCTTCAAATACAGGTTCATAGTACCCGGTCACCAGCATCTGTCTTCCTCTCTTGCCTTCTCTTCCGCCAGCCTGATAAATAGTAAAATTTTCAACGATGAAATGCTGCAACTCCCGGGGTGTCGGGTTCTGTTTGATTTTCTCTGTAAAGTCCTTGAGGGATTCAACTAACCAGCTTATAGGAAAGTGTATTTCTCCAAATGTGGAAGTAACACGACCACTGCCATTTTTCTCAAGAAATTCAATATGGCTTTGAGCTGCGGAGAGGAAGGACTGGTAGTCCATATCATCAGAAAATGGTGGTGCTTCATCCAATTCGATATGGTGGAGAGGTTTATATATGTCTGAGCTGAAAAAAAGATACCATAGTAAAGCAATAAGTGAGCAGAAGAGAAGAAGTAAAGAGAAGATTTTTAATTGCAGCTGGCTGGTCATATGGGGAGCTGGCAGCGCTATTTTTTAAAGGCTGCAGCCATTTCGGCTACGGCCATCGCATATTTATTGCTGTGATTGTATTCCGTTATGGCGTGCAGGTTGGGGTATCCGGCGACAAAGCGTTTTCCCCCGCCAAACAGAGGAGATTTCTCCAAACCTATAATTGACAACTGGCCATTGTTTTGCGGAGGAATCAGGTTACGATCCTGCACTTCGGCTACAATACGCCAGTTCACCCTTCCCTTCCTTCCTTTTTTAAAAGCATCATCGAGTATATCTGCTTTCAGCTCATTGCCGATTTCTGCAAATACAGGTCCATGGAGTACCCACTTGAAATTTTTCAGATAGTTGGCTATGGATGCAAAAATATCAGCATCAGAGGAAATCAGGTCACGGCGGGAGTCGCCATCAAAATCCACAGCGTATTCATTGAAGCTTGACGGCATAAACTGGGCCTGTCCGAAGGCGCCGGCGTAAGAACCTTTGACGGAGAGCGGGTCGATGTTATTCTCTCTGCAGAGCAGGAGATATTGAATCAGTTCTTTTCGAAAGAACTCTGATCTGCGGGGATATGCGTCAAAGAGGGTGTTAAGGGCCTGAAAAAGTGCAAATCCCCCCATGTTGGTGCCAAACCTTGATTCAATCCCCCAGATCGCGACAATAAACTCTCTATCCACACCAAACTGTTGCTCGATTTTGTCAAAGAGCAGCCTGTGTTTTTTTAGTTCTCCTTTACCTTTTGCAATAACGGTAGGTGTTATGAAGAGTGGCCAGTACTTGTAGTAGGGCTTGGACTCCCACTGGCGATCCATGAGTTCGAGAACCTTGCGATTAATACGAACGCCCTCAAAGAGGTGATGTAGATCTTCTTCTTTGAAGTGATGTTTAATCTGCAGTTCCTGGAAAAACTGGTGATATTTTGTACTGTTGATGTCAATGAGCTGCTTATCTGTGACATGATCCGCGGCCTTGGAACCTTCCTGAGCAAGGCCGGTAGAAATCCATACAAGCAGTAAAAGAGTGCTCTGAAAAAGAACTTGCAGGATTATCCGGGAGTGGCGAGAAGGATTAATGATGAAATCTCCTGAGATCGAAATCAATTTCGTGAAACTACTTATCCGGGCATTTTAAAAAGTTCCGATCTGTTCGGGTTATGGGTAAACTGTATTTAACTGGTCAAGAAAATCATCAAGCATTGAGGCCGGCATGCTGTTAATGCCGGCCGCCGCAGCTCTTCCTCCGCCTGTCGGGAAAAGCTTACAGAGAGTGTCTGCATCACGACGGTCAGCCAGGGGTGCGCGCACGCTGACTCTGAGAGTGAGATCCTCATTTTCAACAATGAGAGCATGGGCGGCCATGGTTTCTTCACGAGCCTTTAAGTTAGAAAAAACACCCTGAATCCTGCGGGCCCAGGGAGCATTTGGAAAGAGATAGATTCTGTTTTTTCCATTGACCGGATACTCCTTTTGATCCAGTGCCATTGCAAGGTCATCCTTAAAGCCTTTTCGTAAGGTGCTGAGGATCGGGGATGAGGTGAAGAAATCAAAAGGGTCCTGGAAGTCATGTACTGCTTTGTACAGTTCCTCAGGGTGAAAGTGGAGATCTGCAATAGTGGATCCGTAGCCGTTATAATTGAATAGTTCGCCCATCTCCTGCAACTGCTGTGTCTGGAGTTCGGTCAGGGAGGAGTCATCTGCGAGTTGCTGTGCCTGTTGGTGCAGGTTGTCTCCAAAGGCTCCACAGATTGCCCATTGGCTGTTTTTCCCCTTTATCAAATTGTTGACAATGAGCGAAGTACAGGTCTCAGGTGAGACATCAATTTTATATTGGAGGAGAGGTGAGTCAGGTATATTGCCGGCGAAATGATGGTCAAAATATTCAACCGAGTTGTTATTGGCCAACAACGTATCCAGGAAATACCGATTGGAGTCCAGGGAGATATCAAATATACTGAAAGAACAGTTTTTTTTGTCAGCTACCCGGGACAGTAAGGCAATGTCTCTTTTCACTCCGGTAATTAATGATGCTGACGGTTGGGGATTTTCCAGACGTATCTGGTGGAGAGCAAAAATACCGTCGGCATCGCCGTTAAAAATATCAAAGTGCATCCAGTGTTAATGCCTCGAAAAAGATTCTGTCGGTAATTGTATCGTGTATCAGGGGATTTTTCCCAAGATTGAAAGTTAATATTTAAACCCTATCGATTTGCCGATATTCGCCAGGTCGAACAGGACAAGAAAAGTTGTATCTGATGGTGTATACAGGGCTTCAAGTCTCATTGACCAGCAGAGTGCCTGGTAGGTCAGCGAAGCAATAGCTTCATCCGTCTGGTCGAATTCGATTGAATGTTTTATCCCGGCTCCCACAATCCAGCTGTTGAAGATTCGTGTTCTGATTCGGGCGTTGATCTGTTTAATTTCATCTTCCGGCCTATAGCTGTAATCGAGGCTGAAATAGTCTCCTCTGCTGTTGGTATACTCACTTTCAAGGATATGGCTGGCAAAACTGTTGTCATAGACATCATAGTAGCTTTTATAGGAGAGATTTGATCTTCTTGTCGGTCTCCAGCCAAGTTGAGTATAAATGTCCGAGAATGGCTCATCAGATTCTTCACTACGCAGGTCATACAATTGATCAATTTTCAGATATGCATATTCACGTCGCCTTTCCGTGCTGTTTTTGCCATAGGAAAAGGTGTTTAAAAAGTTGTCAATACCATAGGAAATGAAGTTCATATTGTCGATGGTATCAATATCATCAAAGTCGGGCAGGTCATCCTGATCAACATCCTGAATATAACCATATTTTATGAAAGGACGAACCTGGTGAGCGCTGCTTCGAAGAGTCTGCCCGGTGGAGAAGAAGTCTCTTTCCATGGTCGTGGCAACTTCCGTCTCAAATTCTGCAAGAAAACGATTCTGGCTGTCATCTCTGTCCCATGTGGCATTACCGTACTCTTGCACCGCATAAAAAGTATCTCGAAATCCTAGTTCTGCACGGGATTCAAGATATGGACTTAACGGGATGGGTGTGGCAATGGAAGGGCGCAGGTCGACTCTGTGTCCTCCGATGCCGTCTTCCCTCCAGTAATTAACATAGTCAGCGTTCCAGTCGAAGGTGAGGAAGGTTTCACCAATGGGGATTGCTCCGGTGAAATCCAGGCTGGGCAGTTTCCATAAAGGAGTGTCGATATCAATGGGATCACTTTCAGCTTCGCTGATGGCTAGAAAATTAGTTTCAAACGCGATACCGTCCCAACTGCGCAGCAGCTTAAAGGTGTTTTTCCTTAATGGGTCTGTTTCTGTCTGGAATCCGCGGCCAAACGTTTCAAGGTACTTTTCCTGATTGGTGTTAAAACCGGTGGATCCTGCCTTAAATTCAGTCAGGTAGTCCTGGTCGGAGACAATATCTATATCAAGCCGACTATACCAGTGGTCGCCAAAGATATGATCGGCTTTGCCGCGAAGCCAGTATCTGTCACTATTGGTGTGGGTGAATCCCGTATCATCATAATAGTCAGTCTCCGAAGGATCAGAGAGGTTGTCGTCCAGATAATTGGCGGAAAATATACCTTTTTCGTTTGCCTTTTCAATATAGCGGAATTCGACACCGGGCATAAACCCTCTTTTGAGGTGAAATTCAGGGAAGAACGTGGCATCAATTGATTCCGAAATGTTCCAGAAAAACGGGAGATTAAAACCAAATCCTCCGTTTTTTGAGCTGGAAAACTCAGGAAAGAGGAAGCCTGTCTGGCGGGTGTTTTTTATAGGGACAACCAGATACGGGGTATAAAAAACAGGGACATTTTTAATATTAAATTTTGCATGTTTAAGAAAAGCATATCCGCCTGGGCGAATATCAACTTCTGCACTGGAGAAACTCCAGGGCGGCACCTCACCATCTTCGATTTCACATGTGATTACCCAACCGTCTTTAATTCGATACGTATCAAATCCTGTCTTTTCAATAGATTTACCCTCGAGATGGAGAGAGTGTTCCTTGCGGGTGATCGTTGCATCTGTGAACCGACCGGTTTCGTCAGTGAGTTTTATAGAGGCCTCAGTTGCCTGGAGTTGATCATCTGGTGTGATTATCTGCACATTTCCTTTAGCCTTAATTGACTCAAGTTCAACATCGTACACAATCCAGTCTGCCTTGACGGCCACTGTTGTCTGGTATACTGCTGCTGTCTTGTCTACAATTTCATCGGCCTTGATTTCAGGAGGCTCAATCTTTTCCTCCAGAAGTTCTGCCCAGGATGAAACTTCGGCCTTCTTTTCAGGTGGGTGAAGAGGTTTTAGTGCCTTTTTTTCCAGTACGACATTGCCCTTTGCGACAATAATATTCGGATTTTCATAGTTTATGACCTTGTCAGCTGAAATATTCCATTCTTCAGTTGAGAGTTCTTCAGCTCTGCTCTCCCGGATGACACCGGTCAATATCAGCAGACAAATAACGATGAATGCGTGACAGAGGGAAAATAGTCGTGGCGGACGTGATGTCACAATAGACTCCTTATGAGGGATGGTGTTGGGTAGAGGAGCTGAATCCTTCAATAGAAATAAGACAAAAAAGCCAAATTATTTCTCATTATTTTGTAGTTTGGTAGTATAATTAAGCGATAAATATGATTAATCATTAAACTTCGGAGTTTACGTTTCTCAGCGGAGACTGTCAAGTTTAAAGTCGTAAACTCAGAGGGTTTATTACTGCCTGTTTCTTCTTCTCCGGTTGAGGAACGAGGGGGGAGAATGAATTCCAAATTGATGTTCAAGATTGTAAATCTTTTAAATTAAATTTGTGTTTCGATGAAA
>LGVF01099376.1_pt1 | contig 47045 bp, 46 predicted proteins | sample 469901 | NCBI WGS metagenome assembly LGVF01 (sample SAMN03893561, study PRJNA290197) | marine sediment metagenome | material: sediment; isolation source: combined push core samples #3730, #5133, and #5579 collected at Hydrate Ridge | place: Pacific Ocean: Hydrate Ridge
AGATCACCTAATTTACCACCAATTAAATATCCAAAACTTCCTCCAATAGTGAATGCAGCAACACTCCAACCAATATATTTAATTCTATTATCTTTATCTGATTCACAAATCAAGATACTAATTAATAATGCTGCACTTGCTGCAACTCCAAATCCAGAGACAAATCTAAAGAAAACCATCCAGTAAACATTACCTACATTTCCAAACATATATTGTCCGAAGCTATATACAAGTAATCCAACTACAATATATCTTCTTTTATGTCCGTGATCACCTAAAGTTCCCCATATAGGACCTCCAAGCATTAACCCAAAACTCATAGTTGCAAAAAAGACTCCAAACATGTAGTATGGAATGCCCATTTCAATCACAAGTGATGGTGTTACAGGATGACCAATATTATGAATTATTCCTTGTAAAAAATAAAATGATAAGATAATAATTATTGATTTCTTCATAAAGCCACTTCTCTCTTTGTATTGTCTCTCAAATAGTATCATTATTTGTAATAATAAACAAACAAAAAACTCTATTAAATAGAGTTTTTATTTTTACCATAAAAAGACATTTGATAAGAAATTTTGTAATTCTTTAGATTGTGGATTTTCTAGTATATCTACATGTCCCATTTCTACTATTTTTCCACAATCCATAAAGATAATAAAGTCTGCAGCTTTTTTAGCAAATAATATTTCATGAGTAACAATTACAAAGTTCATTTTCTCTTCTCTTAGCTTAATAATTGTACTTAAAACTTCTTGAGTTAAAACTGGATCAAGTGCACTTGTTGGCTCATCAAAGAATAATACTTCAGGGCTTATTGCAATCCCTCTTACTATACTAACTCTTTGACTTTGTCCACCACTTAATTGACTAGCTCTTTTATGAATATGTTCGCTTAGTTCAAAACGGTCTAATAAGTCTAGAGCTATTTTATTTGCTTCTTCTTTTGTTTTATTATGAACTTGTTCAAGTATCAATGTAATATTCCTAAGTACAGTTAAATGTGGAAATAAAGTATGTGCCTGAAATACAAATCCTATTTTTTTATAGTACTCTTCAGGTTCTATTTCATTTAAATCGTATTTATTAACATGTATTTCTCCACTATCTGGTTTTTCTATTAATGATAGAAGTCTTAATAATGTAGATTTACCTGCTCCACTAGGTCCGATAATTGCTATTCCAGATTCATCATGTATATCTAAATTAATATCTATTAAAATATCTTTTTCATCATATGTTTTATTTACATTATGTAATTTCAGTTCCATAATGCCACCTTCTTTTCAAGTGATCTGGTTAATCTAATTAATGGAATAGTAATTATTAGATACATTATTAGCATTAATGTATATCCTTCAACTACTGCGTATGTATTTGATTGGGCTGTAGTAATTTGGTTATAAAGTTCTGGTACTCCGATAAAGTTTAGTAAACTACTACCTTTAACAATGAAAGTTAAATTTCCCGCTAAAGGTGGAATAATAATTTTTAATAGTTGAGGAATTATTATATATCTATATTTTTGGTATGTAGTAAATCCAAATACAGTCATTGCTTGGTATTGCATATCATCAATACTTTCCATTGCTCCTTCAAAGACGTTTTTCATATAAGGTGCCATATATAAACTAAGTGCTATTGAACCGACAATTAATCTATTGTTAATGTGAAGTGGCACTCCTATAAAGTAATAAACAATAACTAAGAATACAACTAAAGGTGAACCAAATACAATTTCATTAAAGATTGCACCTAAATATTTAAGAACTAATATTTTAGAGTTAGTTAATAAATATAGTAAGAAGCCAAGTATGATACTTGCTACTAATACAATTATACTTACTACTATTGTAAGAAGCCATCCTTTAAATATTATATTTCTCCATGGATAATATGAACTAAAATCTAAATCAGCTCTAGCTGGAAACGCATAATAAATTAACGCAATAAACAGCCCGAAAATTAATAGGGCTGCTACAAAACTTAATATTCGATTTTGTCTATCACTAATCATAAATGTAGAAGTCTAGTCCTTGTCCAGGTAAAGCTTCTGCGATAATTGCATCATAATCTTCTCTTAAAGTATCAAATACACCATTCAAATCATTTAATCCAGCAATAAACTCATTAACATCTTTTAGTAATTGTGTATCATCTTCTCTCATACCCATTCCGATAGGAGATAAATCAATAGGATCCCACATAAGAACTGTAGTATCAGGATTAGCTGCGTGATAACCTGCTGCACTTGATGCACTAATAATAAACGCATCTGCTGCTCCACTTATTACTTCTAAAACTGCTGTATTAGCATCAATTACTTCTAATAACACAGGGTTTAAGGCTTCATCTCTTGGAATTGATAAACTAACAAATGAAACTGGTCCAACAAATTTTGCTCCATCATAATTAAATAAGTCATCTTTTGTTTCAATTGAGTTCGCTTCTGCGAAATCTTTATTTAATACAGTGATTAAAGGGAAATAGAAATAAGGATCACTAAATGTGAAGTTAGTTCCTGCTTCTCTATCCGCAGTAATACTCATTGAGCCAATAATTATATCAATTTCTTCTGTTGCTAAAGCTGTTATTAATGATCCAAACTCTAAATCTACAATTACAACTTCTTTATCTAAATATTCACCTAAGGCATAAGCTAAATCTACACTTATCCCTGTCGGATCACCATTATTATCAATTGTTTCAAAAGGTGGCCATCTTAAATCCATACCTACTTTTAATGTATTATCAATCTTACAAGCTGATAATGCAAATACTAATAGTAAAACAGAAATTCCTAAAATAATTTTTTTCATGAATATCACTCCTCTTCAATTTAGTATAGTTTGTAAAGTTTACAAATACAATTAATACACTAAAAAAAAGCACAACTAGTGTGCTTTAAAGTTCTTTTGCATTATGGAATATTTCTTGTACATCTTCCACATCATTTAATAAATCTATCATTTTTTGGAATAAGACTTTGTTATCTTCATCAAGTTCAACATAAACATGAGGATACCATCCTTTTTCAGCATCAATGATTTCTACAGATTCATTAGTTTCTTTTAATGCTTCCTGGATTTTATCTAAATCAAATCCATTACCTTCGATTTCAACTTCACCGTTCACATCTTCTAATTCTAAAATATCAAGATCAGCCATTAATAAAGTTTCTAATACTTCTTCTTCATCCATACCCTTTAAAGTTATATGAGATAAATGACTATAGCTATGTTCAACACTACCACTAACACCCATTTTACACCCAACTTTAGTAAAACAGTTTCTAACTTCACTAACTGTTCTATTTACGTTATCAGATAAAGTATCAATTATAATTGCTGTACCACCAGGTCCAAATCCTTCATAACGGTAAGGAGTATAATCTTCACCAATACCTTTTTCAGCTTTTTGGATATTTCTTTTTATTACATCTGCTGGAACCTGAGCTTTTTTAGCTCTATCAATTAGATGTTTTAAACTAAGGTTAGCATCTGGGTTAGGCCCGCCTGCTTTAGCTACCATATATATTTCTTTACCAAATCTTGAATAAATTTTGCTCTTGAGTGCCATTGTTTTACCTTTAGCTACTTTTCTAACTTCAAATTTTCTACCCATAATATCACTCTTTCTTGTCTCAATTTAAAATTATATAATATGTACTTAAATTATTCAATAGGTTTTATTAATGTTGTTGCATCTTTACCAAGTAATACTTTCTTTTCCTTATATAAAGATCCTAAACCTCTTTTAAATGCCGCTTTAGACATTTTAAATACTTCATTAATTTCCTCAGGACTCGATTTATCAGTTAAAGACATTTTACCGTCATGAGCTTCTAAATAATTTTTAATAACTATTGCATCTTGACTTAACATTAATTCTTTTTGTAAGATTAATGTTCCATTATACTTATGATCTAGTTTAATTTTACTAATTTTAACATAAGCTTTTTCACCTAAACGGTAACTTTTTCTCATGTTTTTATAATAGACATAAATATAATGTCCTTCTTTAGTTAAAAATACTACCCCTTCTTCTGCGATAAATACGCAGTAAGAAACATATCCTTCTCCTTCAATTAGTTCAGTTGTAGGAGTTAAATACTTTTTAACATCATATCTTGGTATGATTTTTGCAGTTAGTTGGTTTCTTGAAACTTTCATTTTTACAAGTATCTCATCCCCAACCTGTGGCCATTCTTTTTTCTTAAAAGATAAATCATCTCTAGATAATAAAAGATCTTTAATAAGACCTACATCTAAAAATACACCTAAGTGTGGGTTAACTCCAACTACTTTCACAAATGCAGCTTTAACTGTATCAACAGTTGGCTTATTTAAAGTAGCAGTTATTCTTTTTTGATTATCATAATATAGAAATGCTTCAACTTCTGAATCTATTTCTAATATCCCACCTGCTTGTCTTTTGTGTAAAAATATTTCATCTCTTCCATCAGTTAGTATATAAGCTAAATCTGATTCCCTTAATACTTTTAATATATTATATTTTCCCATTGCTAGTGCCATATGTATCACCTCATCTTGATTATAACAAAATTATCTCTATTAATATAGCATAATAATGCAGTGTATTCATATTTTTTCGCTTTTTTTTTATTTTTTAGTATAATAAAGAATGAGGATGTGATTGCATGAAGAAATATTTTATTTATTTACTTATATACTCATTTGGTGGTTTTGTACTCGAAAGAATCATAAACTTAATCGCATTTGGTGAGTGGGTTGAAAACAGAGTTCTTCTAGGACCTTATCAACCTTTATATGGTGCGGGTATATTAATGGCAATTATTGTGTATGACTTCGTATTAGAAAAATATATTAGCAATAAGAAATTAAGAACATTTGCATTATTAGTAACTGCGATTATAACCACAGGTATTAGTGAAGCAGTTACTGGATTTGGGTATGAATTCTTATATGGCACATCTTTGTGGGATTATAATTTATTTTTTACATGTAACTTAAAATATATTTGTGTTATTCCTACTTCTTTGTTTGGGATATTATCATTTTTAGCAATTTATTTTATTCATCCTTATATAAAAATGTTTGAAAAAGCTGTTTCAAATAATGTTGCGAAAATCCTATTTATTCTCTTTGTCATTGACATTATTGTCACTTTTGGATTTATTTTATAAACAAATGCCTTAGTTGCATTTGTTTTTTTTAATAATTCGTTTACGAAATGTGTTGAATGAAAGCGTTTTATTTGGTAAAATATTAAAAGATAAATAAGAGGAGGTTTCATATGGATTTTTTTCTTTACATTGCCCTTGGACTTAGTTTAAGTGCACTAGTATATGCTTTTTATCTTTATAAACAAGTTTTAAAAGCACCTGTAGGATCAGAGAAAGTAGCTGAGATTTCAGGATTCATTAAAGAGGGTGCAACAGCATTCTTGAAAAAAGAGTATTTTGTAATTATTATTTTTGTAATTGTTGCAGCCCCTGCCATTGCTTTAGCGTTAGGTATTGAGACTGCATTTGCTTTTGTATTAGGAGCTTTATTTAGTGCATTCGCAGGAATTGTAGGAATGAAAAGTGCTACAGATTCAAATTCAAGAACAGCTACTGCTGCTGAACAACATGGTATGCAAAGAGCATTAGGTATTGCATTCAAAGGTGGAGCAGTAATGGGAATGAGCGTAGTAGGTTTTGGTCTACTAGGTGTAATTGTTGTATTTTATGTATCACATTATTTTTTAGATATTGATGCTTATGACGCTGTTGAAATAGCAGCTGGATATAGTTTAGGTGCATCAAGTATTGCATTGTTTGGCCGTGTTGGTGGTGGGATTTTTACTAAAGCTGCTGATGTTGGAGCTGACCTTGTAGGTAAAGTTGAAGCTGGGATACCAGAAGATGATCCTCGTAACCCTGCAGTAATCGCTGATAACGTTGGAGACAATGTTGGTGATGTTGCTGGTATGGGTAGTGACTTACTTGAAAGTTATGTAAGTTCTATTATTGGTGCTGCTACAATTGGTGCTATATGGTATGCTACTACTGGTGTTATTTTTGTATTGATAGTTGCTGGTATGGGTGTATTATCTTCAATGATAGGAAGTACATTTGTTAAAGGTAAAGATGGATCTAATCCTCATAAAGCCTTGAAAATGGGGACTTATATAAGTGGATTATTATTTATTATTGCTGTATTCTTCTTAAACTGGTATTTTATAAAAGAAGGAATATTCGTTGTTGAAACAGATAGAATCACTCATGAGTATGGACCATTTATAAGTGTTGTATTAGGACTAGGTGTAGGTTTATTAATTGGATTAATTAGTGAATATTATACATCTGCTGAATATAAACATGTTAAGAGTGTTGCAAAACAATCTGAAACTGGACATGCTACTAATATTATTTCTGGTATGGCAATCGGTATGGAAAGTACTGCACTACCTGTAATATTAATTGCTATTGGAACAGTTTTAGCATTTAACTTTGGTGGATTATTCGGTATTGGACTAGCTGCTGTTGGTATGCTAGGTACTGCTGGAATGACTGTTGGTGTTGATGCTTATGGACCTATCGCGGATAACGCTGGTGGGATTGCACAAATGGCAAATATGGACCCAAAAGTTAGAAAAATTACTGATGAACTAGATAGCGTTGGAAACACTACTGCTGCAATAGCAAAAGGATTTGCTATTGGTAGTGCTGCATTAACAGCTTTAGCATTATTTAGTGCGTTTACTTTAGCTGCTGGATTAGATGGTATAGATATAACTAAAGCTCCAGTAATTGCTGGATTAATGATTGGTGGAATGCTAGCATTCTTATTTAGTTCTTTACTAATTAAGTCAGTTGGTAAAGCAGCAAATGAAATGATTGAAGAAGTAAGAAGACAGTTTAGAGAAATTCCTGGTATCTTAGAAGGTACAGGAAAACCTGATTATGCTAAATGTGTAAGTATCTCTACTACTGCAGCTCTTAAAGAAATGATTCTTCCTGCATTATTAGCTGTAGCATCGCCTCTTGTAGTTGGATTCTTATTTGGTGCTGAGGCACTAGGTGGAATGCTTGCCGGTACATTAATAACTGGTATAATGCTTGCAATCTTCATGGCAAATAGTGGTGGAGCTTGGGATAATGCTAAAAAGTATATTGAACAAGGTAATCATGGTGGTAAAGGTAGTTTAGCTCATAGTGCTTCAGTTACCGGAGATACTGTTGGAGATCCATTCAAAGATACAAGTGGACCTGCAATTGATATATTAATCAAATTAATGACTACAATGAGTTTAGTATTTGCTACATTATTTGGAGCAGGTATATTATAATAATTTAAAGAGGACATTTCGTCCTCTTTTTTTATGTCTTTCTTTATATATATAGAGTATAATACTATTTAGGAGTGATTCTATGAATGTAATTATAAAATATCTTAAAGAGAATAGTCCGATTATCTTAATAGTCATCATAGTTGCCTTAATAGCAATTTACATACCTTTTATTTATTCAACAATATTAATTGGTATAATTATAATAATCCTAATTATTATAATGAGAAAATAATATAAGAATCGAAGTGAAAAATATGAGAATATTAGTAGACGCAGATGCGTGTCCAGTTAAAAAGATTATTGTAGAAATAGCAAAAATAAATGACATTAAAGTGGTAATGTTTTTTGATAATGCGCATGTTTATGAAGATGGTTATAGTAAAGTTTATATAATTGATAAAGGTGCAGACTCTGTAGACTACTTTTTAATTAATAGAGCACTACCTAACGATATCGTAGTAACAGGTGATTATGGACTTGCTAGTATGGCACTTGCTAAGAAGACATTCCCTATTAGTCCAAGAGGGCTAATATACACTGAGGACAACATTTTAGGGCTTTTAAGTCAAAGAGCTTTTAGTCAAAAAATTAGGAAACATAAGAACTTAAAAGGACCTAAAAAAAGAGTATCAAATGATGATGAAAAGTTCAGAAAAAGTTTAAATAAAATTATTAGTAATAAATAGTTGCTTTTTGGATTTTTATTTGATACAATATTAACGCTTATGAAAGACGGAGGTGACATAAATGGCTAATATCAAAGGACAAATGAAAAGAAACTTACAAAACGAAAAAAGAAGACTTGCTAATGCAGCTTTTAGATCAGGATTAAAAAGTGCAATTAAAGATGTAGAAACAGCAGTTGAAAATAACGATAAAGAAAATGCAATTATAGCTTTATCATTCGCTAGTAAAAAGTTAGATAAATCAATCAGCAAAGGAATTTCTCAAAAGAATTATGTTGCTAGACAAAAATCAAGACTTGCTAAATTAGTAAACGAATTATAATATCTTAGAAAACACAATGTGTTTTCTTTTTTTTGCTTTCTATCTGTGAAAACACTTTCATACTTTTTTTATTGCTTCTACTTCTTTTGTATGGTTAAATTGTTCCAAACGATGAAAAAGAATAGTAAACAAATACTTGTTTCAAAGAGATCTGCTGGTTGGTGTAAAGTAGAAAACAATTTTGTTGAACGTGCTTCGGAGTTTAATTATCAAATTATAGAGATAATTACGTATACCTGCGTTAAAGGTTCGAGATGCTTAGCTTATTTATGTGCTAAGAATTAAGGTGGTACCGCGATTATAATAATCGTCCTTTGTTTTAAGGACGATTTTTTTTATACCCAAAAGGAGGATAAATATATGTCAGATTTATTTAATTATGATTCAATTAGCCCTTGGATACCTTATTTAAGTAAGGGTCTAGGATATACATTACTAATTGCACTATTAGCTTCAATACTCGGTGTAGCTATAGGAGTTATGCTTACTCTTATGTCAAGGCATAAACAATTGAGTAAGATATCTTATTTCTATATTGATATCTTCCGGGGGACTCCTATACTTCTTCAATTATCAATAATATATTTTGCTATTCCTAAATTAGTAGACACATTAGTAAACGATATGATGCATTTAGATATAGCAATTACATTAAGCGCATTTAGTGCTGCTATTATTACATTCAGTTTGAATTCAGGAGCTTATATCTCTGAGATTATAAGATCTGGGATCAATAGTGTAAGTAAAGGTGAAATTGAAGCAGCTGAAGCTTTAGGAGTTAGTAAATATCATATGTATAAAGATATTATCTTACCTATAGCGTTTAAAAACTCATTCCCAGCTTTAATGAACGAGTTTATTACATTAGTAAAAGAATCATCAATTGTTTCGATTATTGGACTTCAAGATTTAATGAGAAGGCAACAAATTGTTACATCACAAACATATATGTACTTTGAACCATTAATTGTAGTTGGAATAATTTACTATTTAGTAATTAAAGTTTTAACTATTACAGGAAGAAAAGTAGAAAAGAGGTTACAGTATGATTAAGGTTAAGAATCTTGAAAAATCATTTGGAGATTTACATGTTTTAAAAGATATAAATTATCATTTTAAAAAAGGAAAAACCACTGTGATTATTGGTAGCTCAGGTAGTGGGAAGAGTACTTTGTTACGGTGCATAAATATGCTTGAGAAACCTGATAGTGGAGATATTTTATTAGAAGATACACTTATTAATTATTCTAAAAATATTAATGCTATAAGACAAAGAATTGGAATGGTATTCCAATCATTCAATCTCTTCTCAAATATGACTGTATTAAACAATGTAACATATGCATTAAGAGTAGTAAAAAAAGAATCAATTGCAAAGGCAAATAACAAAGCACTAGAGCTTTTAGAAAAAGTTGGTATCTTAGATAAAAAGGATAATTACCCAAATACATTAAGTGGTGGGCAACAACAACGTGTTGCGATAGCTAGAGCTTTAGCTATGAATCCTGATGTAATGTTATTTGATGAACCAACAAGTGCATTAGATCCAGAAATGGTATCTGAAGTACTAGAAGTAATGAAGAAGTTAACACATACAGGACTTACTAACATTATAGTTTCACATGAAATGGGCTTTGCTAAAGAAGTAGCTGATGAGATTATATATATGGATGAAGGAAAGATAATCGAGCACAATGACGCTCTTACTTTCTTTAATCAACCAAGTACTAAAAGAGCACAAGAATTTCTACAAAAAATACTATAAAAAACTAGGAGAAAAATTATGAAAAAATCTATTTTATTATTAACTTTAGGATTAACATTAATATTAGGAGCATGCGGTGAAGATACAGAAACAGTTGTTGTTTTAACATCAAGTGGTTATGAACCATATGAAATGGTAGATACAAGTGGAAATTTAACAGGATTTGATATTGAATTAATGGAAGCTTTAGCAGCTGAAATTGGTATTGAGATTGAATGGAAAGACGTTGATTTTGATGGAATTATCGCTTCACTTCAATCAGAAAATGCAGAAATAGCTATCGCAGGAATCAGCCCTTCAGCTGAAAGAGCATTAGTTGTAGATTTCAGTAATGTTTATTACAATAGCGAATCAGGATTAACAAACTATATGTTATTTAATGATGCTAATTCAATTGCTACATTAAGTGATCTAGATGGACTTATTGTTGGAGCACAACTAGGAACTGTTCAAGCAAGTTTACTTGAAGAGTTAAGTACTATGTATAACTTCACAGTTGATTTAAGAACTACAAACACACAAATAATTGAAGAAATTAATGCAGGAAGAATTGATGTATTAGTTGTTGAAAATATTGTAGCTACATCAATAATTGAAGCTAATTCTGGACTTGATAAAGTAATCTTAGATTATTCAACAGATTCATTAAACGGTAATGCAATTGCATTTACACAAGGTAGTGAATATGTAGAATTATTTAATGAAGCATTAGTTACTATAACTGATAATGGTGTATTAGCTGAATTAATTACAAAATGGTTTGAATAAAAAAAAAGGAATCCGCTGGATTCCTTTTTTTTATGTTCCTAAAATAAATAGTTCAAGCCCAATCTTTTTATCAATTTGTCCTGTTTTAATTTTATAGTCTATCTCTTCTAATTTTCTAAGATGTTTTTTAACTGTAGACATATTTACACTTTTAGCATTCTTAACCATATAATATGCTCTACCGCTACTACATCGGTAATACTTAGCTATTTCAGCTTGATCTTTATTATCTTTTAATAATAGCTTAACATGTAGTATCTCACGATACTTATTAACTAAAATACCTAATATTCTTAAAGGATCTTCACTATGTTGAATAAGATCATTATATATTTCTAATGCTTTAGATTGTTTGTTCTCTAGGATATTATTAGTAATTTCATAGACATTATCTTCAACATTCTTTGTAATAACTCTTTTAATAGTTTCTAAATCTACATAATCCATATCCGAAGCATATAATATAAGCTTTTTCATCTCAGTTACCGCTACTTCTGTGTTGTGTTCTACTCTTTTTAAAAATTCTTCTAAAGCAGGTCTTTCAATTTTTATATTATTTTTACCTAGTTGTCTTCTCATCCAACTAGCTAAATCAACTTGTTTCATTGGTTCACATTTAATAACATTTGCTTTATTCTTAACGACTTTAGTAATTGCTTTTCTTTCATCAAGTTTTGCGTAAGGTGCATTTAAAATTAAAACTGTTTCTTCAACAGGGTTTTCTAAGTACTTAGATAAAGCATCTAAATCATGTTTTATCTCTTTTTTTATCTTTTCATTTGTAAGGAAATAACAGTTCTTAATAATAATTATCTTTTTTAAAGACATAAAAGGTATTGTTTGTGCATCATTTATTGCATTTTTAACATTAGTCTCTTCTGCATCATAAACAGTAATGTTGAATTCATCAACATTAAATTTATTAACTATCTGATTAGTTTTACTTTTTATTATAAAAGTATCTGGACCGTGAAATAAGTAAACTTGTTTTTCCATAAAAACACCTCTTATTTATTATATCACAAATAGTTAAGGGCTGTGTATTCTTTTATACTCTTTTCCAAAGAGATAATACACTTCAATAGTACCCATCAAATCTGTCCTGTATACAATTATTCCTAATTCTTCGTATCTTTTTATTACTTCGTCGTGAGGATGTCCATGGAGGTTTTTAACGGATACATTAATAAATACTTCTTCTGGCCTTATTACATCCAAAAATAATTGATTACTTGAGGTAATACTCCCGTGATGTGGAACTTTTAAGTAATCAACATCTAAATTGTATTCACTAATAAAATCAATCTCTCTTGATTTTTCAATATCCCCTGTAAATAGGTAATGCTTATCATTAATGAAAATACTCATTATAATACTATTATTATTCTCGTTTAGTTCTTTATATGAAAAAGGATAGATATACATTGCTATAGTTCCACATTGGATAGTTTTGTCTTCATAATCTAGTACATTATGTTTAGATATCACAGTATCTACTAAAAACTCATTTAATATATCCTCTGATTCTCCGTAATGATCACTATGAAAATGACTAATTATAAGATAGTCCAATTTTCTAATATTCTTCCCTTTTAAATAATTTATTAAAGAATCATAGTCATCATATTCTCCAGTATCAATTAGTATATTACATCTATTAAAAGAATCTTTAATTAAGATACTATCTCCATAAATATCAACAAAAGAAACACTTTTTTTAAAATCAAAATAGGGACTCATATAAATTAAAATTAAGAATAATATAAGAGAAAATAAACTTTCTTTAATTCTAATATTTGTTTCTAGTGATATTAATAAGAAGAAGACAATAACATAGTAAATAATAATTGTAATATCATTAGGAAAATAGAATTTAAAAATCAAGATATCTATTCTTGAAAAAAGAGTTAAAATAAATTCGAAAATTTTTATAAATACATAGTTCAATTTATCAAAAAATGGTAATAGAAAAGCAATATAACTAAGTGGCAGAATTGCATATGTAACATACATTAAAAAGATAATATTAAATACTAATGATAATAGATTAATTTGGTGATTTAATTTCAATATTATTGGAATAGTTACTAAAAAGGCAATAAAAGATATAAGAAAAAGTTGATGTAGTTTTGATTCTTTATTAAGAATTATACTAGAGAATAAAATGGTAAAAGTTACTAAAAAACTAAGCAAAAATCCCGCATCAAAATAATAATAAGGGCGTATAAAAAGAAGAAAGATGAATATGATTGATAGTATGTCCAAACTAGAAAATTCTAGTTTATACCTTTTATTTACTACTAGTAATACATACATAATAGATGCCCTTGTCACTGAGGGAGAAAATGATGTTATTAATAGATATGACAGTAATAAAGCCATTATTATGTTTTCTTTTTGTTTTTCTAGGAGTTTAGTTTTCTTTAAAAAGAACTCTAGAGTTAACACGAGTATAGCAATATGAAGTCCACTTACAGCAAATAAATGACTTATTCCTATTTGATTTATTTGATTCTTAATTTCAATATCAATTCCTGATTTTTCTGCTAGTATAAATGTCTTAACATATCCACCTGAAAGAGGCTGATATTTATCGATGTACTTTTCAATATAGTAAGGAAGTAAATATATGCTAAATGAAGACCCAGCTTCTTCTACATAATCTGTAAAAATAGTATATTTTACGTTTTGTGATTTTAAATAATTATTGTAGTCAAATGTATTTGGAATAGTACTTACAGAAGGTATAGTTGTCGACCCCTTTATAATTAGTTTATCTCCTGGCTTTATCGATATATTTTCATCGAAATACACTTTAATATATTGATGATTAATCTTACCTAAAAAGCTTGTATAGTTATCTGTTTTTATATCCTTGATTACTGTGACATTGTATGTATCCTCTTCTTTAATTTCTAGGTTATTAAAAGCAAATAAACTCATTGTATATATACCTATAAATATAAGAATTACTTTTACTAAATCTGAGTGATTCTTATATATATAATAAAGAAAAGGAATTGCGATAATTATATACAAAACACTATTAATTACTAGTATTAATAGTGTTAATGACATTGCTATGTATAGATATCTATTTCTATACTGTAATAAGATCTTTAATGTCATTAAACGTTGCTTCTCCTATACCTGTCACACTCATAATATCCTCGATGCTTTCAAAAAAACCTATTTCAGTTCTATAGTCGATGATACTTTGTGCAGTTGAAGGCCCGATCCCAGGCAATGTATCTAAAAGTTCTAATGAAGCACTGTTAATATTAATTATTCCATTTGAGTTATTTTCTATAACATCAATTATAATTGGATAAGAGTCTTCATATGATGGAATATACACCACTTGTTGATCATATAGTTTTAATGATAGATTAATTGCGAGTGTATCTGCATTGCCCGTTGTTCCACCAGCTAGTGAAACCAGCTGAAATAGACGAGAATCTTTTAAAACCTTGTAAACGCCAGGATTTTGTACCTGTCCTTTAATATCTATATAGATATATTCAGGTTCTTCAGTTAAATCTTCAGTAGTGATAGGTTCAAATGCAATTGATTGTTCTTCTTCTCCTAGGGGAAGAAGTAAAATAATAGTAATAGCGATTACTGTTATAGCTAAATAAATATAATACTTTTTAATAAAATCTCTCATATATTTCACCTCAATATTATGATACTTATTATCTATAATTTATTCTTTTATAAAAAACTGATAAATGTTATAATAATATAGTAAGAATTAGGAGAGATAATCAATTTATTTAGTAAAAGATAAAAGATAAATTAATTATTCTTTTTTTATTAAAAAAAGTATGGAGGAATTTTTTATGATGAAAGCATCTTATTCAGATATTAAGTATGACGCAAGACAATCAATGAAAGGGCATATGGGAGAAGTTATTTTAGTAGGTTTGATTTTACCTATAGCATTTTCAATGATTGCTAACTTCTTTAATGGAATACTTGAATTTGTTCACTTTAGTATTCCACTAATATTATCAACTTATACTACCGCAGTATCTTCTTACATTACATATAGAATGTTAATAAAAATTTCAAGATTTAAATCAGATAAAATTTTTACAAACTTCTTAGGTACAAAAAAAGGAATTTTAAGTGCACTTGGATGGGGACTATTTGTATCACTTATCTTTAGTGTTTATTTATATATCTATTGGGATTATGTATTATTCTTCTTTGATTTAATTGCTTTTATTTCAAGTGAAGCTTATCTCAATAATCCTGATATATTAGGTAGTTATATTGAAAATTACGTAATAGGAGCTCCGACTACTAAAACCTTAATTATTAGTACTGTTTACTCAATATTTGTAATTATTATTACTATAAGATTTTCATTTGCTCTATTTATTATTGGTGATACTGATGAAAATATCTTTGAAGCATTAAAAAAATCATGGTTAATAACAAGTGGAAACTGGTGGAGACTATTCTTCTTCCCATTATCATTCTTGCTTTGGATTTTTGCAGTAATATTTACTTTTGGACTCGCAATAATTTATGTAACACCTTATATGGCAGTTGCTCAAGCATCAATGTATAATCGTTTATTAAAAGAAAGCGAATTTGAGTTTGATGATGGAGTTATTAATAAAGTAGTTGATTCAACTGATGAAAATGCTCTTGATGATGATGAAAACAAATTTGATAAAAAGGATCCTTTTGGAGATTACTACGAATAATATAAAAAAAAGTATAAAAAAAACAATCTAATTTCTTAGATTGTTTTTTTCTGGAATAGGAGTATTCCATCGATAAAGAGGGTTTAAAAATTATTATTATTTTTTCTTGATATATTTTCTAGTATCAAGGGCAACTGCTGCAACAATTATTACTCCCTTGATGATATATTGATAAAATACGTCTAATCCTAAGAAGTTCATTCCGTAACTGATAATTGTAAACATTAGTACACCAGCTACTGCTCCACTTACTTTTCCGATACCACCACTAAATGATATTCCACCTACTACGCAGGCAGCAATAGCATCAAGTTCGTAGTTAATCCCAGTAGCATTACTGGCACTACCTATACGAGCAACTTCTAAATAACCACCAAGACCATAAAGCATCCCGGCTAAAATATAAACCATTACTGTTGTTTTAACAACGTTAACACCTGATATAGTAGCAGCTTCTGGATTTCCACCAACAGCGTACATATTCTTACCAAATGTAGTTTTATTCCAAATAATCCACATTATAATTGCGATTATTAGTGAATAAACAATTAAGTGTGGTATTTCCATACCGAATATATGATATTTTCCAATTACTAATGAGCTATAAACATCATCTAATCCACCTATTGGTTGAGGTCCTGGTGCACCTGATTGGAAATACATTGATAGTATTCCGTATAAGGCAACACTTGCACCTAAAGTAGCTAAGAATGGATGAACTTTAAATACTGCTACTACGAATCCGTTTATCGCACTAAATGTAGCACTTACAAACATTGCTATTAATAATGGAACTAGTAAGTATATAAAGTTAAATGTTGTTAACCAATCTGGTAAGGTCGGATAGAATCTAGCACCGTAATCAGCTGCTTGTAGTAATGAAGCAGAAATGATTGCTGCGAATCCTACACTTCTACCAAGTGAAAGGTCTGTTCCTTGTAAGATAATAATTCCACCAACACCAAGTGCTAGTATTAATCTTACTGAAGATTGTGTTAAGATATTTCTAAAAACTGCTGCTGATAAGAACTTAGGTTCTCTAATAATAACTATTAATATTAATCCAAATATTACTAAGTATATTGCATTATTAATTAAGAATTCCTTTGTATCTGCTTTTGTCCAATTACGAAGTCTTTCTTTTTTTAATTCAATATATTTATTAAATTTATTAATATATCTTTGTACAAATCCAATTGTATTATTTTCCACGATATTCCTCCTATAAATGTACTGTAGCTAAGCGGAATAATTCTTCTTGCGAAGTTTTACTTGTTTCCACGATATCAGCTAAGTACCCATTACTCATTACAGCAATTCTATCTGTAATTCCAAGTAGTTCTGGCATTTCTGAAGAAACCATTATGATTGATTTCCCTTGTGATACTAAATCTAACATTAATTGATAAATTTCATATTTAGCTCCAACATCAATACCCCTAGTTGGTTCATCCATGATTAAAATATCAGGATTTAATAATAGCCATCTACCAATAATAACTTTTTGTTGATTTCCACCACTTAGAGCTCTTATTAATTCACTTTGTGAAGGAGTTTTTATTCTCATCTTCTCTATTTGTCTATCTGTATCTTTCTCCATTTGTTTGTTATCTAATATTCCAAATTTATTAGTATAATTGTGAACATTCGCAATTATAGAATTAAATTTAATATCCGCAACAGGATAGATTCCAGTTTCTCTTCGTTCTTCAGTAATTAAAGCAAATCCATTTGATATTGCTTCAACTGTATTTTTATTTTTAATTTTTTTACCATTTAATAGTATCTCACCAGTATCTTTAGTTCTAGCACCAAAAATCGCTTCAACTAATTCTGTTCTTCTACTACCAACAAGCCCAGATATACCTAATATCTCACCTTTATGTAGTTTAAAAGAAACATTATGAACTTGTGGCGGATACAATGTAGACAAATCTTTAACTTCTAAAACAACTTCACCAATTTTATGATCTTTATGTGGGAATCTGTTTTCTAAGCTTCTACCTACCATCATATTAATTATTTTGTTCATAGTAAGATCTTCTATTTCTTCTGTTCCAATATAATTACCATCTCTTAAAACTGTGACTACATCAGAAATCTCAAATATTTCTTCCATTTTATGAGAAATATAGATTATCCCAATACCTTGCGATTTTAAAGTTCTCATTATTTCAAATAACTTATTAACTTCATTTTCTGTTAGTGATGAAGTTGGTTCATCTAAAACAATAATTTTTGCATCATATGAAACTGCTTTTGCAATTTCAACCATTTGTCTTTGTGAAACAGACAAATCTCCTAGTTTTTTTGTAGGATCAAGTTCAACGTTAATTCTATCAAATAAGGCAATAGTATCAATTAACATCTTTTTCTCATCAACAAATAACCCTTTAGTAGGATATCTTCCAAGCCAGATATTATCTAATACTGTTCTTTGTAATACTTGATTTAATTCTTGATGAACCATTGAAACTCCACTTTCTAAAGCATGCTTTGGATCTGTGTAGTTAAACTTTTCTCCATCAAGGTAAAACTCACCTTCATCTTGTTTATATATACCGAATAAACACTTCATTAGTGTTGATTTTCCTGCACCATTTTCTCCCATTAGAGCGTGGATACTTCCTGCTCTTACATTTAGGTGTACTGCATTTAATACTTTAACTCCTGAAAATGACTTACTTAAATTCCCAATCTTAAGTAAAAACTCTTCAGCCATAATCTCACCTCATTTTTTACGGTTTTTCAATTCTTTATCTTTTGTAATAATCTCCTAGAATAAGTAAAATTATGGAAGCACGGAATGTACTTCCATAATCTAATTACCTATTGTTATTTATTTATTGAAAATCTGAATAATTGTCTTTAGTTACTGCAACGTATGAAACACGTACAGCTTTAGTTCCTGTAGCACTATCAATAACCCAATCAGTACCAGCAACGATATCGTCACCGTTAGCAGCGTTAATTGCTAAATCGATTGTAGCTCTTGCTTGGTTTACACCATCGTTTAATACAGTTCCGTTTAACTCGTCATCACCAATCATAGTTAATGCTTGAGCAAGTGCATCAACACCGTAAACTGGTAAATCAACACCAGCACTTGTCATAGCTTGAACAGCACCAAATGCCATTCCATCATTATTACAAATTACTAATTCAATTTCACTACCGAAACCTGAAGATAACCAAGCTTCCATAGTATTGTTAGCATCAGCTGTAGACCATGTTGGAGATGCAGTTAATGCTAATTCATTAACAGTAATTCCAGCATCAGTGAAAGCTTTAACAGCTTCTATAGTTCTAGCTTCAGCATCTGGATGTCCAGGTTCACCTTTTAATAATACATAATCAAGTACACCGTCTCCATCTAAATCCCAATCAGTATTTGCTTGCCAGTCAGCAACCATCATTTCACCTTGGATAATTCCAGCTTCAGCTGAATCAGTTCCAACGTACCATACTGCGTCATAAGTATCCATAATTCCAGCTTCAGTAGCTTCTTTGTTGAATAAAATTAATGGAATCCCTGCTTCTTTTGCTTTTTCAATTATTGTTTTTGCAGCAGCAGGATCTACTAAGTTAATAGCTAAAACATCTACTTCTTTAGTGATGAATACATCAACTTGGTCGTTTAATTTTGCTTGATCCCCTTCAGAATCTACCATGTCTAATTCAACACCCATTTCTTCAGCATATCTTTCTAATTCTGGACGAACAACACCATTCATGAAGTTATCATTGTAAGTGTAAATATTTGCCCCAATAGTTATAACACCATCGTCTGAATCACATGCAGTTAAGATAAATGCAAATAATAAAACTGTTACAATTGCTAATACTTTTTTCATTTTTTGTTTCTCCTTTTTTTTATAGTTTTTTGTTTAAGCGCTTTCATTTTACCAAACAAAATTACAAAAAAAAATGTAAAATCTTATAATTACTTTATAAATTTATACAAAAAAAAATAAGATCCAAATCGGATCTTAATTTTCATCTAACACATATTTTTTATAGTCAACCCAAATATACTTGTTGTCTATAAGTATATAACTTATAGTATTTACATCATCACCATTAATAATTGCAGTGGTCAATTCAATTATTGCTTCAGCCATACTTTCTGAATCATTTATTACAGTACCATACAAATATCCTGAAGTAATTAATTCTAAAGCTTCAGTTATACCATCAATTCCAACAACTGGTATCCAAGGTTCTGTTTCATGATCAATGAATCCATCATTATCTAAATCTTGGAAATACTCTAACTCCATTAATGCCTGAATCGCACCAATAGCCATCGCATCATTATTTGATATTACAAGTTCTAATTGTTCACCGTAAATCGGTAACAATTCCATCATTGCTTCATATCCTTCAGAAGTTTTCCAATTGGCAATCTCGATAACTAAAATTTCAACTTCATAACCATTTGTTTCAAGTTCGTTCATAACAACTTCTGTTCTAGTTTCAGCATCTTGATGCCCTTGTTCGCCTTTTAATAAGATTACTTGAATAATATTGTCTCCATTTAAATCATTAACTCCTAAAGCATTCGAATCACCAAATAACTCCATAATTATTTCTGATTGTAGCTCTGCAGATCTTTCTGCTGGAGCACCAACATAATAGACTTGATCCCACAAATATAAGTCTTCTTCTAAAGGTTCTCTATTAATAAAGATAACTGGAACATTTACTTCTTTTGCTTTTAAAACAATTGTATATGCACCTAATCTATCAACTGGATTAATTATCATTACAGGTGGTTCTTCTTTTAATAGATTCTCAATAAATTCATTTTGAATAATTTGTGAATTTTGAGAATCATAAGCCTCAATAGAATACTCATCAGGTGTTCGTTCTAAGATGTTATCTCTAAACTCTTCCATATACGGGTCAGCATCATTATATATAAGTAGAGGCACTACATTATTTTTACTTTTACAACCTCCTAAAAAGGCAATAATTATAAGTAACAATACTATATTATTTCTTCTCATCTTGTACCTCTCTTTCCATTGGAATTACCAATCTAATAGTAGTTTTTACATCAAGTTCAGTATCAATGATGAATTGTGAATCTTCACCATAATATAGTTTGAGTCTTTGATAAACATTTCTAAGTCCAACACTCTTGGCTTTTGTTTTATCAATAAATCCTAAATACAATTCATCTCGTTTTTCATCTGTAATTCCATATCCATCATCTTCTACTTCTAAACACAAATTACCATCTTTTTCATAAGCTCTTATTGTAATTAATCCAGAACCATATTCTGTGTTGATCCCATGATTAATACAATTCTCTATTAATGGTTGTAATATTAGTTTAACTACTTTACAATCTTTAACTTTATCCTCTACTTCAAACTCAAATTCAAATTTATTATGATATCTAATCTTTTGAATTAACAAATAATTTCTTGCATGTTCTAATTCTTCAGATAACAAAATTATATTTTTACCTCTTGAAATACCAATTCTAAAGAATTTAGATAATGCAATTACCATTTCTACCACATCTTCATTCATTTTATTTTCTGATAAATAAACAATAGAATCCAATGTATTATATAAGAAGTGAGGGTTTATTTGTGTTTGTAGTGCTATGAACTCTGTTTTTCTTTTATCTCTTTGCTCAACTAATATTTTATCTAACAAATACTTAATCTCTTCAATCATATGATTAAATGAATTGGCAAGAACTACAATTTCTTTTTGTCCATGTAGGTCTATTCTTTGGTAGAAGTCTCCTTCTCCCATATGTAACATATGTTTTTTAAGTTTATTAACTGGAGAAGAGATTCTTTTAGAAACTGATGAAGCTGCTAATGCTGTTATTGTAAGAGTAACTAATAGAATTAATCCATTGGTAATCAATGTTTGATTTCTAGTTTCTTCGATTAATTCAATATTTGTAAAAGTTGCAATTCTCCACCTAGTTGTATTTAATGTATTAACATTGGCATACATTGCAATATTATTTATTTCTACTTTTTCTCCACCAATGATTATACTTTGTGCTATTACTGCAGATTCACAAGTATTTTCAACACAGATATTACTCGAAGAAGAAATTAATGAATTATCATCATTAAGAATGATAATATGCCCTTGATCTCCTAAATTGGTTGTTTCAGCAAGCCTTACTAGATTTATATTATTTAAATCAATAACTAGTACACCTTGATATTTAACTCCATTAGAATAATAATCAATCAATTTCGTGACTGTGATTACTTCTTCAACTGAACTAGAATAGATATCTTGAATATGGGGAGAAGAAAAATGAAAGATAGAAACATCACTAATTGCATCAATATACCATTGCTTTAGTGTTAAATCCTCTGAATTCAAAGCCTTTGATTCGCTGTTTACTATTTCATTTCCTGAAATCCCAATAAGAACAATTGATACAATATCTTCTTGGATTTCTGAAGCTTGTTCGTAAATTGAATTAAGTTCTATTGGTTCACCTACATGCCCATACTGAGCTGTTTGTCCTTGAATATAATTTGCAGTTTGAATAACTGAATCAATATAATTTTCATAATTTAAAATAATTTGTTTATTAATTTCTTTTGAGGTACTTTCAACAATATCATTTGTAACACTAGAATAATTTATATACTGTGAAAATGTGGCTGCCAGTACCGAAAATATTACTATTATAATAGTTGTTAATGAAATATTTTGTCCGATAGAAAGGTTATTTTTTTTAAACATTAGCTCTAAATTCCTTAGGAGATACTCCTGTATACTTTTTAAAACTATGACTGAAGTAGTATACTTCGTTATATCCAACTAATCTTGATATATTGATAACTTTATCCTTTGTGAACTTCAATAACTCTTTTGCCTTTTCCATACGGACCTTTACCAAATACTTATTAAAACTTATTTTTTGATTTTTACTAAATAACATACTTAAATATGAAACACTAATGTTTAGATAATCAGAGACACTTTCAAGTGAAACATTTAAATCACTATAGTTTGAATTTATATACTTAACAGCATTTTGTATAATTTGTTCAGTTTTATTAGTGTGAGATTTTATATTCAAGTCTCTTAATTTGAAGATAATTTCTTTTATCCATCCAAATAAGTCTTCTGAGTTTGAATAAGACAATAGTTTTTCTAAAATATTTCCATCAAATGCATCTCTTAATCTTACATTTACTGAATTAGAAAAGTTGATAATTGAATTAGCTAAATTAATTACTAATAATTGATGATCAAGAATAATGTCTTGATTATCATTTATTGTGAATTCTTGTAGTTTAAGTAGTGATTCTTCTATTGCTTCTTTAGAACCATACTTCATTTGATATTCTAAATCAGACATTACTGCTTCATCAATTACTATATGTTTTTTTTCTTTTTTTTCAATTTCACCAAAGTAGATAATTCTACCAGTATTATAGTAATTACTATATCCTAGCGCTTCATTAGACTCTTTAAATGACTTAGGAAAATCTCTAAAATCATTAAACATCTTTGAAACTCCTATTTGTATATCTGCATTACCATATTGTTCTGCATATTTAATTATTTCAAATAATTCTAAGTCGATTTCTTTTGATATATTATTTTTCTCATCTCTTACTGTAAGAATTATCCCATCAGATACTAATAATTGATATTTAAAATCATAACTAGAAAATACTTTATCAATTAAGTTTTTAAGAAATATTTTTGTTTTACCTGTTTCTTCAAAAAAAGTACTTCCTTTTCTTTCAGCTCCGATATAACAAGTGATATAATTACCTTTCCTTATATCTAAACCATAGGTACTTAGTTTATCAAAGTCTTCTTTTGTTAATTCTTGTTTTAAAAGGATTGAGTTTAAGTGAGCATCAATTAATAAAGGTAATGATTGATTATAATTATCTTTTAGCTTTTCAGTATTTGTAATAGAATCAATTTCTTCATCAAGTGATTTTTTAAGTTTACTTAAAAAAACGTCTAGTTCACTACTAGTCACTGGTTTCATTAAATAACTTAATACATTTAATTCTATTGCTTGTCTAGCGTAATCAAATTCATCATAACCTGATATAAAAGCCACTTTAGTTGTCGGGTAATCTCTTCTTATAATTCTCGCAAGTTCAATACCATCAATAAACGGCATTTTTATGTCAGTTAAGACTACATGTGGTCTATGTTTCTCTATTAATTCAAGAGCATCATATCCATTCCCCGCCTTACCTACCACAGTAAAACCTGATTCACCTTTAATCTTTGATATTAAGCGACCTCTAACGTCATCCTCATCATCAACTAAAATCATTTTATAATTTTCATTCATTTTTTCACCCACTCATCTTAGATTCTAACATTACTTTTCAATTTTGTCTAAACAAAAAAGGAAATCAATTTGACTTCCTTTCACAGACTAGTATTATTCTTTCATCTAATGTTTTTGCTTTAACCACTTTTAGATTTTGTGAATTAAGTAATTCTTTGTATTTCTTTAATTCATATGTTGTTTGGATATGAGTTTCAACGTCATTTCCCATTGTAAGTGTGTGTTTAACCTGATTTAAAGTATCAGTTTTTATGATTTTCCAGATGATTATTGTATCTTCTAATTCAATATCTTCTGAATAATTATTAAGTGAATCTAAATATTTAGGTCTTAAAAAATCAAAGATAAATATTGAGTCTTTAGTCATTACATCATTTATATTCTTAAATGCTTTTTTAATATCTGATTCACTATCTAAATAGTTAATAACATCTGATGACATAACAATTAAATCATATGGTTGATTTAATTGTTCTAAGATATCATGAATAAAGAATCTAATATCTACATTCTCTAACAAAGCGTTATTGTAGGCCGTTTCTAACATTCTAGTTGATATGTCTGTCGCAGTTACAAAGAAATCTTCCTTAGCTAATTTGATAGCTAATATTCCAGTACCAGTTCCTAAATCAATTACATTTCCTTTTCTTATATGTTTCTTTATTAATTTATAATAGATATCATATAATTCAAGGTCTAAAAATTGATCATAGTACTTACTTAGTTTATCGTAAATCATTTTAGTTTTTGAATATCTACTGTTTCAATTCCAGCCCACATTTTTTCTAAATTATAATATTCTCTTTCCTCTTTAGTGAAAACATTTATAATTACATCACCTGCATCTACTAAGATCCATGATTTCGAGTCTTTACCTTCTACTTTAGGTGAATCGAACTTTTCTTTTGCTAAATCGTTAGAAATATGTGATATAGCTGCTTGAAGCTGTCTATCTGATGTTGCACTCGATATAACAAAATAATCAAAAAATGGTGATATCTCTCTCATATCATATGCGATAATATCAAATGTGTTGATATCTTCTAGTGCGTTAATAATTACTTTTATTTTAGTCATGTTGTACCTCCAATAATTTTCTGTAATAATGTCTTGCTTCATAAGCGATAAGTGGAATTAATCCATCATCCTTCTCATAAAACTTAATTGAGTCATCAATCGCAGTAAATACTGCTTTATCTAAATTAGTTTCTGCTATCTTTCTTACCTTTACACATGATTTGTAAGTACGATTAGGTTCAGTATAATCGCTTATAAAGATAACTTTTTCGTACATACTCATATTTGCTCTTCCTATTGTATGATTTAATATTGAGTTCAATATTTCACCATCTGTTATATTATACTCTTCTTTAGCGATAACGTATGCACTAAACGCATGAAGAATATTTTCGTTATAACATTCATATATTTTTTTTGTATCTCCAAAGTAGCGATCTATAATTTCTTTATTTTGATTCAAAGTATAATACTTCGTAATATCATGAAGTAAAGCTGCAGTTTCTAATATGTCTAAATCAAGATTAAATTTCTTACCAAACTCTAAAGCAGTATCTCTAACACCTAATACGTGTTTAAGTCTATTTGGTTTATCCTTTAATTCTATTAATAGATCACTTAGAATTACATCTTTTATCATATTATAGCCGCTCTTACATAAGGAATTGTATTAACTCTAACATGTACTTTAACTTTTACATTTCCAGTCACAGTTACAAAGCCTAGACCAGGTAGAACAATATCTGATTTACCTATTGACCTAATATTAAAATTATGTGCTTTAAGTGGGAATGATTCATCTTTATTAAAGGGTGGAGTAAGGAGTGTTCCTAAGTGACTACTATAAAGTTCGTCAGCTTTTTCTAACTTAGTTCTATGTATCTTCATAAACTCACTTACATAACAAATAAAGCTTGTTTTAGGACCACTTATAAAGTCGATTCTTGCAAGTCCTCCCATAAATAATGTTTGAGAACTATCAAGTTGGAATCCTTTAGGTTTTATCTCTTTTTTAGGTGTTACTATTTTTAAAGCTTTTGGACTTAAATAATGAGTGATTTGATTATCATTCACTAATCCAGGTGTATCTATAATAAAATTTCTACCAAGAGGAATCTTTATCAAATCTAGGGTAGTTCCAGCTAGTGAAGATACTGTGATTACATCTTTAATGGTTCCAGCTCTAGATTTTAATAATGCATTAACAAATGTTGATTTACCTACATTTGTCGCTCCTACAATATAAATATCTCTACCATGTGCTTTTTTTGTGATTTTATTGAATACTTCATCAATATTATGATTTTTAAGAGCACTCATTAAGTATATATCTTCTACTATTAAATTATTATCTTTTAAAATTTTCTTTAAATGATGAATAATTTTAGTTTCTTTGACTAACTTAGGTAATAAATCTCTTTTATTTGCCACTATTATTAAATCGTTATGATTTGTAAGTTTTTGAATTTGAGGAATAAGAGACCCCTCTATATCAAATAAATCAATAATCTTAACTATTAAGGCGTTATGATTACCAATTTCACTTATTATATTAAAGTAATCATCTTTAGTTATTTCTAAAGGTGTTACTTCGTTATAATTTTTAAGTCTAAAACAACGACGACAAACAATATCTGTTTCTTCACTATCTATTTTACTTTGTGGAATGAATCCTGGCTTTTTATTATCCTCACTTTGGATAATACTTCCACAGCCAATACAGCGCATTTCTTCCATATTAGACCCTCTTGCTGAGATTTAACTCATTATATTTTTCTAATTCTTTACTTTTTATTTTTTCTAACATCTTAACTTCAATTTTACGATTAATTTTTGTATACCATTTTTCAGTTTTTCTCTTAATAGGATTAACTAAAATACTATATACAGAAAATCTGTTTGCCCCATAAACATCAGTCATCAATTGATCTCCAATAATTATAACTTGATCTTTACTATAAGTATGATTAGTTAACTTCAAAGCTTTCTTTATTCCTACACTTAAAGGCTTTCTAGCGTTACCTATACCTTTATAATCAGTTTCCTTCAAGAAGCTTTTGATTCTTGGTGGGTGGTTATTAGAAATAATCACTACTTCAAATCCAAGTTTTCTTAAGCTATCTAATTTTTTTATAATTTTTTCAGTAGGTACTAATTCATCGTATGTGATGAGTGTATTATCTAAATCCGTTAAAATAACACGGTATCCTTTTTGATATAAATTTTCAAAATCAATATCAAAAAATGTATCGTGGAATTCATTGGGAATAAATTTTTTAGTTTTTAGTAGTTTATGTATCATAAAATCCTCCTGTATATTACCCTTTATTATACAAAATAAGAGTATAAATGTCTATTTCTTACGATCTTGGTCTAATAAGGCAATGTTTTTCATATCCTATTAGATCACTTCTGTGAGCTCTTCTTAATGCTTTAGATACTAAATGGTAATTTTTAGGATTACGATATTGTATTAAAGCTCTTTGCATTGCTTTTTCTTCTTTAGTTATTGGAACGTATACTTTTTCCATTGTTCTTGGATCTAAACCTGTATGGTACATACAAGTTGATAAAGTACCTGGAGTAGGATAGAAATCTTGAACTTGTTCAGGATAATATTTTAGATCCCTAATATATTCAGCAAGTTCAATTGCTTCATTTAAAGTAGATCCTGGATGAGAACTCATTAAATAAGGAACTAGGAATTGATTCTTTCCATGTTTTTCATTTAACTCGTAATACTTTTTAACAAAAGAATCATATAGCTTTCTTTTTGGCTTATTCATTTTATCAAGTACTGCGTCACTTATATGTTCCGGAGCTACTTTTAGCTGTCCTGAGACATGATGTTCTACAAGTTCACTAAAAAACTCTGGGTTTTTATCATACATTACATAGTCATATCTAACACCACTACGTACAAATACTTTTTTAATCCCTGGTAGTTCTCTTAAACCTCGTAATACATCTAAATAGTTTTTATGTGTAACCTTTAATAAAGGACAAGCATCTTCAGATAAACATGCTTTGTTTAAACATACTCCATGTTTAATTTGTTTATCACAAGCTACATCATAAAAGTTAGCTGTTGGTCCTCCAACATCATGTATATATCCTTTAAAATCTTTATCTTTAGTTATTTTAATTCCTTCTTCAATTATCGATTCTTTACTGCGAGATTGAATTATTCTACCTTGATGATAAGTTAATGCACAGAAACTACATTCTCCAAAACATCCTCTATTTGCGATTATCGAGAATTTAACTTCATCAATCGCAGGAATATGTCCTAATATATTATATATAGGATGGTAATTTCTTTCAAAAGGTAAACTATATACATTATCCATTTCATCCTTAGTTAACGGTCTATTTGGTGGATTTTGGACTATTGTGTGATTACGATAAGTCTCAATTAATGGCTTAGCTGAAATATGATCTGTATTTCTATGTTTAATTAAAAAACTTTTTGCGTAAGTTTCTTTATTTTCAAGAATTTCATCATAGGTTGGTAATATAATCCCATCACTTGGGATATAATCAGGGTTCTTTGTTTTAAAGACTGTCCCTTTAATAAATACGATATCTCTAACATCTAATCCACTATGTAAATAATCAGCAACTTCAACAATACTCAATTCACTCATTCCATAAACTAAAATATCAGCTTTTGAATCAATCAAGATACTTTTACTAACTGTATCTTTCCAGTAGTCATAATGAGCCGTTCTTCTTAAAGACGCTTCTATACCTCCAATTATTATTGGTGTATTAGCGAATAATTTTCTTAATCTTTGTGAATATTTTACAGTGGCGTAATCAGGACGTAATCCCATTCTACCGCCTGGTGAGTACATATCTTTACTTCTATGTCTTTTAGAAACAGTGTAATGATTTACCATTGAATCTATATTACCACTAGATACTAAAAATCCAAGTCTTGGTGTCCCTAGTTCTAAAAAATCAAGATCATTTCTCATATTAGGTTGAGCTACAATACCAACACTATATCCGTGAGATTCTAATAATCTAGAAATAATTGCAATACCAAAAGAAGGATGATCAACATAAGCATCTCCACTAATTAATATAAAATCTAATTGTTCAATATTTCTTTCAATTAATTCCTCTTTGGATATTGGTAAAAACATAATATCACCTTTTAAATTTCTGATTCAATTCTTTCTTTAATTCTTTATAATTTGGACAGAGTTTACTTAGTAAGATATAAAAATCTTTTGAATGATTCTGATGTCTTAAATGAGCAATCTCATGTAGGAAAACATATTCTATAAATTTCTTTTCACAATGTACTAATTTCAAGTTTAAATTTACTGTTTTTAATCTGTAGTTACAACTACCAAACCTTGTAATAGTAGCTCTTGTTTTTATCTTAATATTACTTATATCAACAAGACCATTATTCAAATACTTTTCTTTTAATTTGGATGCTTCTTCAAGTAGTAACTTCTTTTCCTCTTTTATATATAACTCATCATTATGGTCAATATTATTTATAGGTTCCTTTATTGTCCATAAATCATGATTAAATTCTATTTCTTTAATTTGATTATCTTTAGTTACATGATACTTAATTCCCCATATATAATATCCATCAATCTGTTTGTATTTCTCAATAGATTTATTATACTTAAGAATAAAAGATTCACTATTATTTTTGATAAACTTCAGAATATCTTTTTCTTTTTGATACTTTGATGCATTTATTTGGATATAACCATCTCTCTTAAAATAGAAATAGGTATTTTTGTTTTTCTTATAGGTTATTAGATACTTTAGTGCAATATCACCTAGTACAATTTCATTCATTATATTACTTCAATTAGTTCTTTTAAAACCAGTGCTGCATTTTTTGATGCTTCTTCTAAAAACTTATCAAAATCGTTGTCTTGTGTTTCATCATCAATTAGATCGCTTATACTTCTAAGTATGATGAATGGCACTTTATATAAAGTAGCAGCATGAGCTATTCCAGCAGCTTCCATTTCTATAGCAAATACATCGTCATATTCATTATTCAATTTAGTTATAGAGTCCTTACTATATATAAACTGGTCACCAGTAGCTATTTTACCGATTTTATACTTTATATTAAGTTTTTCAATAGCGTTTTTAGTTAGTTCTAAAAGAGTATTATCAGCATAAAATAAACTTTCCATTCCTGGTACTTGACCTATTTTATATTTACCAAATTTTGTAACATCAAAGTCATGATAAAGCACTTCTTTTGAAATGACAATATCTTTATGAGAAACACCATTTTGTCCACCGGCAACTCCAATATTTATAACTGAAGTAACGTCAAAGTTTTCAAGCAAAATCGAGGTAGTAATACCCGCATTAACTTTACCAATTCCAGCAAGTACAACTACTACTTCTTTACCACTAATTGTTCCAGTGTAAAATGTTCTAATTCTTAGTTTAATTTCTTTTAAGTCTTTTACTTCTTTTAAAATAACATTCAGCTCTTCTTGCATTGCTCCAATTATTCCAATCATTTAAAAAACCTCCTAATAATGAAAATAAGAATGCAGAAACATTCTTATTTTTTTACGTCAATAATTTTAACTTCTACATCAAGTCCAGTTTCTGTTTTAATTTTAATTATTTGCCCTTTTTTCGAACCAATAATTCCTTTGCCTATTGGTGATTCATTAGATATTTTACCATTTAGAGGATCTGCTTCTAAAGAACCAACTATAGTATAAGTAGTTTCATCCAAATCTCCAACTTTGATAACTATTGTTTTACCAATATTTACTTTATTTGAAGTATCTTCTTTAATTATTTCAAAATTCTTTAAAATACCTTCAATTTCTTTTATTCTTGCTTCTATTCTTGCTTGTTCATCTCTAGCTGCATCATAATCAGCATTCTCAGATAAATCTCCTTGTGCTCTCGCATCTTTTAAAGCTTCTAAATTTTCTTTACGATCAACATCTTTTAATTTCTCTAATTCATCGATTAAATTAAGATGTCCTTCTTTCGTTAACTTATATGTATTGTCCATAATTAATACCTCCATGCTTTCATAATATTATACTATATTTTAGTTTGAAATGATAGATTTTATTTTTGTGATAATTAAATCAACAGCAACATCGTGATCTTTATCATTTGGGATAATTACATCCGCATATCTTTTAGTAGGTTTAACGAATGCAAAATGCATTGGTTTAACTGTTGTAAGATATTGATTAATTACACTTTCAAGTGATCTTCCACGTTCTGCCATATCTCTTGTAAGTCGTCTAATAAAGCGAAGATCATCATCAGCTTCTACGAATAATTTAATATCACATAGATCCCTAATTCTTTCATCTTCCATTATTAATATTCCTTCTAAAATAATAATTTTAGTTGGATGAATTTCTTCAGTTATTGTGCTTCTTGAATGAGCTTCAAAATCATATGTTGGTTTTATAACGCTTTTACCTTTTAATAAGTCAACAATTTGAAGATACATTAAATCATTATCTAATGAAAAAGGATGATCATAATTTACTTGATATCTTTCTTCTAAAGTCATCTCTGATTGATCTTTATAATAGTCATCATGTTTAATAACAATAACATCTTCTTTTTTAAAGCTACTAACGATTTTATCAACTACTGTAGTTTTTCCAGATGCACTTCCACCTGCGACCGCTATAATTACTGGTTTACTCATAATAATCCCACCTTTATTTCTTAACAAAAGGAGTAATTTTACTCCTTTTTGTAATGTCTCTCATGCAACACAATTATTATTATATTCTATTTTTGTTTTTTTTCAACTTAATTGTTTAATTTTTCTTAACATATCGTACTTACTTACCTTAAATGGTATAAATACCTTAAGAATTTGTAAAGGATGACGTGCAGCATCAACTGCATTACCTTCTTCATCAATAATTTCATCAACTTTAAATTTCATAGATTCAAAATTCGGACTAAATACTTCAATATAGTCACCTGGAACGAACCTATTTCTTTGTTGAATAGTAGCTGTAAAAGTATCTTCATCATAGTCAACCACTAATCCAATAAAATCTTGACTTGGATTTTCACTTCTCATGTTGTATAACTGTTCATCTATAGTTGTCATACCTTCCATAAATCCGTGGCTAGTTAATCTGTTTTCAGCTTTTTTGATTTCTAATAAATATTTAGGTAAATCAATTTTATAATCATCACAAATATCATCTATTAATTTACGATAAGTACTTACTACAGTAGCAATATAATGAATCGATTTCATTCTTCCTTCTATTTTTAATGAATGAACACCAATATCAATTAAATCTGATATTTGTTTAACAGTTTGAAGATCTTTAGAACTCATTGAAAATGATAACTCATCATTCAATTTAGTTTCGCCGTCATATATATCATAATTCCAGCGACAACTGTGAGCACAACCTCCGCGATTAGCATCCCTATCTGTCATGTTATTAGATAAAGTACATCTCCCTGAGTAAGAAACACACATACCACCATGAATAAATACTTCAATATCTGCCTCTGTATTATCTTTTAATTCTTTAATCTCATATTTATTTAATTCTCGAGCTAATACAACTCTAGTAACACCTTGGTTGTACCAGAAATTAACACTCTCATAGTTAGTTAATGATACTTGAGTTGAAATATGAATTTCTAAATCAGTCTCTTTTTTAGCTGTATCAATTATTACAGGAGCAGCACAAATTATAGCATCTACTCCAGCACCTTCTAAATCTTTTAAATATTCAACTAATCCCTCAATATTTTCATTATGAGGAATAATATTTGTAGTAACATATACTTTTTTATCTAGATTATGCGCAAAATCACAAGCTTCCTTTATTTGAGGAATATCAAAGTTAGAAGCACGTGCTCTTAGTGAAAATTTCTTTCCACCTATAAAAACAGCATCAGCACCATAAATGAAAGCAATTTTCAGTTTTTCTAAATCTCCAGCAGGAGCAAGTAATTCAGGTTTTATCATATATAGCACCTCCTACTTATCATAAACTGTCTTTTTATATAAAAAGCCAGAATCATGATTCCCTTCATAAAGTTTAGAAATGCTTTTAGCATCACCTTTATTATTCAATAACTCTTTATAATGTTTTAAAGCTTCTTCTAAATATCTATTATCTTTAAAAATACCATCAATAATAAAAACATCTAAATAATCATTTAGAATATTTACCTCTTGGAATGATTCTAGTGATTTATCTCTAAAGATATGAGTTCCGTGATTATCCTGAAAAATAGGGTAACTTTCGTTTCTTATTTCTTCAACTACTCGCAAATTACGATTCTCAATATAATCTTTATATTCTTGATTAGTATACTTAAAGAAATTCTCAATTAGTGGACGTCTTGAATGAAACATATTTAGGTGTCCGTGGCCAATTAAAGAGATTTCTAAGACTTTGTCTTTAGAAATTTGTTTAATATCTTCTAGTGTAATTTCTTTTGAAATAGTTAGACCTTTAATACCTTGTCTACTCCAAAATATGGGATCATAGTAGTTAGTGTTTAATGTTTCTGGACTATATATTAATTTATCTTCAATACCTATTTTTTTAGCTAACTGATATACAGCTAGATCACCAAAAATTATACCATCAACATCTAATTCTTTAACAAAATCAAGAAACTCTTTTAAGCTTTTTATATTAGCATTATGAACGATATAATTCATTACAATATAAATCTCTTTATTTAGTGACTTTATTAGATTATTAGCATTTGTGATTTCAATTGTTGAAAATGAATACACAAGTCTATTTCCAAATGAACTATTCCCTATTAAGAATATGTCTGCTCCATTTGCACTTAATCCTTCAATTCCTTTTACACCTAATGGTGTAACTGCTATTTTCATTTAATCACATCCTTTTTAATACTAAGACTCATTCCATCACCGATGGAATAAATATAAGTATCAAAATCCATTTGTTCTACAACAAACTTATTAAAAGTATCAATCTTTCTAACAAGCTGTTTTAAATTTCTATCTTTTATTGGAGTTACTACAAGATCATGAAATAGTAAATTATCAGTAATAATAAGTCCTTGATTATTTAAACAAGTTTTATACTTATTAAAGAACTTAATACTTTGTGCTTTAGCTGCGTCAATAAAAATTAAATCAAACTTACCTAATGTAGATTCATCAACTTCTAAAGCATCTTGATTCAATACAGTTATTCTATCTTGTAAATTACCATTTTTAATGTTTTCAATTGCTTTATCATACATCTCATTATCACGTTCTATAGTAGTAATTGTACAATCACTATAAAGCGCCATGTTAATAGATGAATAGCCTATTGCAGTACCTATTTCAAGGACCTTTTTAACACCTTTTATATTAATTATTTGTTTGATAAAAGCAATACCGTCATCAGTAATTATAGGAACATTATTTGTAAGAGCATACGACTTTAAAGAGACTAATTGTTCATTAGTCTCCTTAATGTTTATATTTTCTAAGTATTCCTTAATCACAAATAATCACCTATTCTTCTTCATCCATGAATGATTCTAGTACTTCTTCTAACATACGCCATTCTTCGTCTGATTCAATTTGAACTAAGTTTCCACCGTCTTTTGCTTCTTCATCAAAAATCGCTGCGAATACTTCTTCAGAATCATCACCTGGCATTTTGTATATTACATATGATTTATCAAAGTCTTCACTTTTAAATGTCAATACTACTTCAAATTCTTTCTCTTCCCGATTTTCATCTACTACTGTGAATGTTTTTTCTTCCATTGTTTTCTCCTATCCTTGACTATCTAAATAACCTTGTAAGATTATTATAGCTGCCATTTTATCTATATCTTTTTTTCGTTTCTTTCTTTTAAGATTTTGAGATTTCATCATATTTGAAGCCATTCTAGAAGTTAATCTTTCATCCCATAAAATAACTTTAATATTACTTTCTCTTTCTAAATCTAATTTAAACTCTTTTGTTAAGTTTGCTTGTTCTCCTAAACTTCCATCCATATTCTTAGGAAGCCCAAGTACAACGCTATCTACATTATATTGTACTATAACTTTTAAAGTATAGTCTAACGCACTTTTAAAGTCTTTTTCTTCGAATCTAAATGTTTCTAATCCTGAAGCTAAAAATCCTAATTCATCGCTTAAAGCTATTCCTAATGTTCTATTACCCAAATCAAGTCCTAGTTTTCTCATTTAACTAGTTCCTTAACTTTTAGTAATGCCTCATCTACTTTAGTAATATCTTTACCTCCAGCTTGAGCCATATCAGGACGTCCTCCACCATTACCACCGGTTATAATAGCAGCTTCTTTAGCTATTTTACCTGCGTGGATATCTATATTAGATTTAGCTATAAACGTTACTTTATTACTTTGAACATTAGCGATAAAGACAAATCCTTTTCCTAATTTATCTAGTAACCTATCTGCGAGTGGTTTTAAAGCATCTTTATCAATATTATCTGTCTTAATAATGATTTTACCATTCTCTGCTTGTTCTAAGTACTTATCAATATCACTAAAAGTTTTTTCTTTTAGTAACTCCTTATATTTCTTCTCTAATTCTCGAACATCTTCTTGGAGCTTAGCAAATTCTAACCTTTTATTAACTATGTCTTGATAAGATCCTATTATTTCTTCGTTTCTTTTAAATTCAAACTCTAATCTAATATCGTTTTCTAGGGCTTCTTTTAGCATCCTATCAACTTTATCTAATAACTTGTCCATTTCCTTATGGAATCCAATAAATTGATTTCTGATGTTTTCTATAGCGCTTGAAGCGTGTCCCACAATACGATATATACCTGAACCTTTTGATTCGATACTCGCAAGTGCAAACTTACCAATATCTTTAGTATTAGATACATGAGTTCCTCCACATAAATCAACAGTATAATTCATATTTATAACTCTAACAGTAGCTCCGTATTTTTCACCAAATTCTGCAATCGCACCTTGTGCTTTTGCTTCCTTAATAGTGAATTCTCCGATACCAACTTTAATAGAATCATTAATCTTTTCATTAACTTTAGCTTCTACTTCTAATAGTATTTCATCATCTAAATTTTGGAAATTATTAAAATCAAAACGTAAATATTCACTTGTAACTTGAGATCCTTGTTGGGAAACATGTGATCCAACTATTTCTCTTAAAGCACCAAATAATAAATGTGTAGCTGAGTGATTATATACTGTCTTAGTTCTAATAATTTCATCAACAATTGCTTCGACTTTATCACCGGTTTTTAGAGTGTTGTTTTCAATGAAGTGCATGTATTGACCGTTAGGTGTTTTTTGAACATCTAAAACAGTAAACTCTTCAATTCCTTTTTTGATAATACCTTTGTCTGAAACTTGTCCGCCACTTTCAGCATAAAACGGAGTTTCAGCTAAAACTACACCCTCTTCAAAACTTCTAAGAATTATAGTTTCTTGTATAAGATTATCATAACCAGTAAATTTATCTTGTTCTTTAAAATTAATTAATTCTTCATTTTGAGTGTTCATTGACACTGTATTCTTACGAGCTGAACGAGCTCTTTCTTTTTGTTTTTCCATTTCAGATAAAAATTCATCTTTATCTACTGTGAATCCAGCATCTTCAGCTATTTCTTCAGTTAACTCAATTGGGAAACCATAAGTATCGTAAAGAGTAAAGGCATTTACTCCACTTATTATATTTCCAGTTGTATGTTTCATCATCTCATCTAGTCTTTTTTCACCTTGAGATAATGTTTCTAAGAATTTATCTTCTTCTATTTTAATTAGTTTTTTTACAAGAGGTTTTGATTCATGTAGATATTTATAGAATTCACCCATAGTATCTACAACAACATCAACTAGATCAGCTAAGAATGGTTTCTTAATTCCCAATTGTTTTCCATGTTTTATTGCTCTTCTAAGTAATCTTCTAAGAACATACCCTCTACCTTCGTTTGATAATACAGCACCGTCACTAACTGCGAAAACTACACTACGTACATGGTCTGCGATAACTTTAAAAGACATTTGACCAGTATACTTAACTCCACTCAGTTTTTCAATAACATTTATTGTTGGAATGAAGAGATCTGTTTCAAAGTTTGTAGGTACATCTTGTATTACACAAGACATTCTTTCAAGACCCATTCCAGTGTCAATATTTTGACTTGGAAGTTCAGGATACTCACTTCTTTTTAGTCCTGGTTTTGAGTTATATTGTGACAACACAATATTCCATACTTCAATATATCTATCATTTTCAATGTCATGTTCCATTACACTGATATCTTCTTCTCCAAAAGCGTCACCTCTATCATAGAAAATTTCTGTATCAGGACCACATGGTCCTGTCCCAATTTCCCAGAAGTTATGTTCACACTTAATTAGATGAGATTCTTCAACTCCAACATTTAGCCAATGGTTCCATGTTTCAGTATCCGTTGGATAAACGGTAATATATAATCTATCCTTATCAAATCCATAATATTTATCACTAGTAAGAATTTCCCATCCCCACTCTATTGCTTGTTTACTAAAATAATCCCCAATTGAAAAGTTACCAAGCATTTCAAAGAATGTTTGATGTCTCGCAGTTTTACCTACATTTTCAATATCATTTGTTCTAATACATTTTTGAGCGTTTACAATTCTTGGATTACTCGGGATTACACTACCGTCAAAGTATTTCTTTAATGGCGCAACTCCAGCGTTAATCCATAATAAAGTAGGATCATTATTAGGAATTAAGCTTGCACTTTCTTCGACATTATGTCCTCTTTCAGCCCAAAAATCTAGCCAAATTTTTCTAATTTCATTCGTTGATAATTTCTTCATCTTTATCACTCCTTTTTTATAAAAAAAACGTCCCTAAACAACTGTTTAAGGACGAATAAATTCCGTGGTACCACCTTAGTTCTAGATTAAATCTAGCACTCGATTCCTTTAACGCAGGATTACGGATGATTTTAACATCTCTCAGAAGCAGCTTCGGTACTAAATACATACTTGTTTTCACCATACACAAGCTCTCTACAATGGATTTATTACTTACTAGACTTCATCATTGATTTCTAAATTTATTATACTAAAATGTTTGAAATTTAGCAATTATTTTTTATCTTCTTCTTTTTTAGGAGATTTAAATGTTTTAACTAATAGATATAATATAAAACCATTTACTCCAATAAGCACTAAAGATATTGGATCTCTTAGTATATTAACAACATGTCCCATATTAGGAACAACAAGTGCTACTCTACCTTCGATGTCTTCATAAGTTATATCAATAACTTCGTTATCTTCATTCTTCCAGACATCGTAATCACCAGGATCTTTTAAAGCCCCTTGTGTTTTATACATAACTTCACCGTCAATCTCTTGTATATCACCAATATAATGCGTTACAGCATTTTCTCTTCCAAGTTCAGGAATATATACAAAAAATGTAATTGTGTCGCTTATATCCAAATTTTCTTCTTCCACTTTACGTATAATTATTAGATCATTAACCATAATATCGGGTTCCATACTACTAGAAACCACAACATATGTTTTAAAACCTAAAATATCCACAGTTTTATTAGGTATAAATACTTCTAAAATTATATATGTAGTAATAAAGAAAATAAATATATAAAATATAATATTTTTTATTGAAATTTTCATCTTATAACCTCAAATTTGTTTATTAACTACATATTTATAGTTTGCTTTTAACTTCGTTGTAAAATCTTACTCTAGCTTGTTTATGTTCAGGTACAATGATTTTCTCATTAGTTCGCGGATTAACTGCGTCTTTAGCTGGCATAGTAACTGTAGTAAATTTTCCAAATTTAATAATGTGAATATCATTTCCTTTTGATAGTTCTTCAGTGATTACTTCAGCAAAGTATTTCAAGAACATTTTACCTTTATAATTACTTAATCCAGTATGAGCAGTTATGTATTCAATTATATCACCTTTTGATCTAATAAAATGATCAGAAGTTAATACATTTTCAGCCTCAATTGCTTTTGCCTTTTTCCGTGCTCGCTCAACGTTTGACACAGCTGCTGGAGGAATGAGTACTTCTACACCTCTTAAATCAGTTTCAGCTTCTTCAAGTATTATTTGTTTATCTAAACTACTTAAAACGCCAAGATCTTCTCTATAATTTGTGTTAAATAGATTAATCATTTCAGAATCTTTATTACTTAAGAATGCATACCAATATCCATACATTAATAGTAAAGAACTAGATGCTAAAAACATAAATCCTCTTAAATACATAGATGAGTAATATAACGTTCCAAAAAAGTTAGCATTACTTGCATATTGTCCAATCACATCGTCAATGTGATAAGTGTTTGTAGATACATTATCATAAGTCAATTCAATACTCTTAGTTGCATCGTCTAATCCAACAATAGTTTCAACCCAGTAGATATCAATTGAGAAATCTCCATAGATTACTACTTTGTCTCCAATACTTAAGTCTAAATAACTAACTTTTTCTATTCTTACAATACCAAGATCCATTACTCCACCAACATCTTGTGAAGGTAAGACCGCATCAACATAAGAATGATCCATTAAGTTATAGTTATAACCAGAATCAACTAAATAAAAAGTCATAATTATTACATTAATGACTAAAATCATACCAAAAACAAAATATCCTGTCCATAAATATTTTTTTAATTTATGTTTAAATAAGATATTTAATTTTTGAGTTCTATTATTTTGATTGAAGCGCTTAAAAGACTCATTAACATTTCTGATAAGACGTTGAGTATTATCAAAAGTGTTATTGATAGTTCTAGTTACGCTATTTTTATTTTTACTTAATTCCATAAGCATCACTTACTTCATTTTTATTTTTATTTATCTGTTTTTTTCATTATATATACTATACCTGCAATTACTCCTAGATTAACAAACATTGCAGCAATTCCAAATGGACTTTTGACAAATTGTACTACTGCTCCAACATAAGGAACTGTAATCACATGTTGTCCAAGTACATCATCTTCTCCTAATGTCCAATTGTCAGCAAAAACTTCTTCATCATCTTCATAATATGGATGAGTTTTAAACAACAAATCTCCATCAGTGTTATTGTTTATCGAATAAATATAATGTGTAACTATTTCCTTTTCACCGTCATAATTGATATCTGCATAAAAAGTAATAATATCTTCAACAACTAATTCGTCAGCTTTAGGATTCTTAACAATTATAAGATCGTGAACATTAATATGTGGTTCCATGCTATCGGTTATTACAACATACGGTTTAAATCCAAAAATTTTCACAGTGTTTTCTGGCATAAAAATACTAATTGCAATATAAAGAATAAGAATAGCAGATACAACAAAAAATAGCCCTGTTCTAATATTTTTCAATAAATTTGATTTCTTAATTATTTTCTCCATCGTTTTAGCCCCCATAAATCGTTTCATATGTATATTATACCATAAAACAATTTATAAAGCAGTCCATTGTGAAGCCCAACCTTTATCAACACCAGGTTCTTTAGTTGGATTATCTTTTTTAGCTTGATAAGTTGTCCCATTATTAGTAACAAGATTACCAATAACATAAGTTGCATTTGCATCCCAAGGGAATGCTTGAGTCCAAGTTCCTGTAGCTACTGTTGGAGCAGTAGTTTCACTGTCTCCAAGAAAACCAGCAGTCCAGTAAGCAAACGATTCATCTGTAGTAAATGAAAGCGAAAAAACCATAAATGTGGCTAATGATATTGATAAAAATATTTTTTTAATATTCATGGTTTCACCTCGCTTTACTAATTATTATAGTTTTAAATCTTTTCCCTAAATTATCTTTATTCTTTCTATTGAGGAGTAACTGTAAATGTAAATGTAGCTGTTAATGTTCCACTTTCTACTAAATCATAAAAAGCTTGAGTTGAAGGTTCAGTATCAAATATAACTGTTACTACTACGTCTTGAGCTGCTGCGCCTTCAGTGATTGTTGTTACAGGAATAGAATGGCTAAACATTGCTTCTAATTGAGCATCTGTTAACCCTGTCATAGACCAAACAACTGTTACCACTAAATCTCCTACATCTCCACTAAAATCAGATGTAGTAACTTCATCCCAATCTACTGCGATTGTAAATGTAGCTGTATCGCCACCATGACCTGTAGGTACTAAAGCTGATCCTGTTGTAGCACCTTGAACAAGTGCAACTATTGATGCAGTTGTTGACCCTGTTCCGATTGTAACTGTTGGAGCTGTAACTTCACTATCAGCAGCTAATCCTGATGTCCAATATGCAAATGTTCCCGTTGTAACTACCATTGCTAACATTATTAATAATCCAATTCCAAATTTTCTTGATTTCATCATTTTTATAATCTCCTTTATATTTCTATTTTTTTTGTGTTTCTAAATCTATATTTTTGTTACTCTGTCACCGCTTTTTGTATTAATTCTAATCTGATTGCAAATGTAATATCTTGTCCTTTTATTGCTTCAAATGCTTCTATAGCATTATCTACATTTACTAAGTTTAAATCTAAGCCCTCTGCTGTAGCTTCTTCTAAGTCTATAGGTTCTAGTAATTCTACAACAATGGTAATCATAATTATATCGTTAAACAAATCTAAATCCGCTCCATTTGCTTCTCCCATAACTTCTATACTCACTAGTTGACTATATGTGTCATCATTATTTATAAGTATATCGTTAATAGAAACTTGAAGAGTAACTTCATTTAATAATTCTCGTGAAACTCCTATATTATAATAAAATTCAATTCGTTCAACATCTCCAACCGCTATCGCATATCCTTTAGGAACTAATCTCAATCCATCGTTACTAACACTTAAATCAGTAACAAGAATTTCAATTGGACTTCCGATTGTAGTAATTTCCACTTCAGTAGTTACTGTAACTTCTCTCCAAAATGCAAAGGCAGAAGTCATAGTGAATACAAATCCAACAATTAAGAATATTAGCGTTCCAATACGTGCTGCTTTGAAGCTAATCATGTCTATCACTCCCGATCGATAAAAAAACCAACAATGTGTGATTGTTGGTTTAGAGATAATGTTAATTAAAGCTTCTCTGAAGATACCAACTAATCAAATTTTATTTGACAGCTGGCTACCATTTTACAGGCCCTAAAGCTTTGCGTACATAAGTTTCCTTATGCTTGCCTTTATCAGTTTTTAAATATTTTTTTTAATCCTATCATATATTAATATAGAGTAGTTTGTTTGTCAACTACTTTACAAAATAACTTCTATTAGACTGCTCTAAAGCTCATTATTGAATAAAATTCAAATCATTCCATCTATGAAACTAAATTATATGAACTTCATATTTAATAAAAAACCAACAATATATGATTGTTGGTTTAGAGATAATGTAAATTATAACTTCTCTGAATATACCAACTAATCAAATTTTATTTGACAGCTGGCTACCATTTTACAGGTCCTAAAGCTTTGCGTACATAAGTTTCCTTATGATTGCCTTTATCAGTTTTTAATTATTTTTCTTTTGATAATCGTATAGTAATACAGAATAAATTATTTGTCAACAGTTTTAACAAAAAATTTCCATTAGACCTATCTAAAGCTCGTTTTCTATGAAAAATTCAAAACTTAACTGTTGTCCTGCAATAATATAATATTGTTCTTCAGTTGGGAAATTCATTGATAAAGTTACAGCTATTTCAAAATAATTTCCTTCGATTTTTTCATCAAATAAATCAGCTTGAATATCTTCACTTTCAAGTTGTTTGATTTCGAAACTGAAATTGAATACATTTTGCAAATCATCAGATATAATTTCACTATTTATCATAATATTATTAACGTAATACTCAAAATTAATTCCTTCTTGTATAAATACCTTATAAGTAAAAATAATTTCTTCAGTATCATTAACTCCAAGAATAGCACCAGTAGGTACTAGGTCTTTTCCATTGTTTGATGACATTTTTTCAACGATCTTGATAGTTGCAGTATCTTCTGATATATATGAAGTACTAGAATCTTCAATATATCCATATACTCTAACTGTACTTAGTGATACAAAAAAAATCAAAATCATACTTAGAATTATCTTTTTCATAAAAATCACTCCTTTGAATGTATCTAAGTAAGGTAACTGGCAATCTCATTGAGACCCTATAGTTTTCTGTCACCGGATCGCTCCGGTTTTAGCTTTATCAAACTCAACATTCAAAAGAACATGAAAAATTCTATTGATTTTGAATTGATACTAACATTATAGCACTTTGGTTCTTTAATTGCAATTAATTTGCTAAAAAAAAGAAAAACACAACCTTATTATATACGTATATATAAAATAGATGTGTTTTTTACTTGTTTTCGTTCATAAAATCGTATGGAGTTAACGTTATATCTATATCTTCTCCTAAATAGTCAAAAGGAATATCTGAATTCATAATTTTAACTCTAGATTTAGTGTCACCCTTTTCTTTTACTACATTTTCATTTAATATAATTTTATCAATAATCTTTTGTTTTAAAACACTTTGTCTTTCTGCTTCAGTTCTCTCAACTCCATATTTAAAACTATTAATATCTCCAATTAAGATTAATTTCTCTTTAGCTCTAGTAATAGCCGTGTAAAGGAGTTTACGTTTAAGCATAATACTATAACTTCTATATATAGGAAGTACTACAACTTTATACTCACTTCCCTGTGATTTATGTATACTCATTGCGTATGCGTGTTTTAAGTTGATTAAGTCTCCTATTTTGTAGCTTACTTCATTACCCATAAAATCAACTATCAAGTTCTTTTCTTCTGTAATACCAATAACAACACCCTGGTCCCCATTCATTATGTTGTCTTCTATTTGATTAGAAAGTTGTATAACTTTATCACCAATTCTAAATTCTCTATCTCCATGTGTTAATGCTTTAGAAGAATTAGGATTGAATTCCTTTTGTAGTAGTACATTAACATTGTCAATCCCAGTTTTACCGCGATACATTGGAATTAATACTTGAATGTCCTCATGGAGATCATATCCGTTAACTTGAAGATAATTAATTATATTTACTAATCTACTTTCAAAATTATTAACATCTTCTGAAACAAAATATCGATCATCGTAAGCCTTCATAATATCGTCAGGCAATTTGGCATTGTTTACATCATATGCAAGCTTTATAATGTTTGAATCATTTGCCTGTCTGTGAATAGTTTTGAGCCTTACAGAGTCCACCATATCACTATCAATAAGGTCCTTAAGTAGCTGACCAGGTCCAACACTTGGAAGTTGGTCTTCATCCCCAACAATAATCACTTTAGTTGTTTTAGGTATTGCTTGGAAGAATTGAGATGCAAGGTAAACATCAATCATTGATGCTTCATCTACAATTATAACGTCAGCATCTACAAGGTTATCCTTATTAAAGATGAATTTACCTTGAAAGTTATAGCCTAAAAATCTATGTATAGTTTCTGCATGTAATTTTGTAGTTTCATTCATTCTTTTAGCTGCTCTACCTGTTGGTGCAATTAACTTAACTTCAAATAAACTATTATTATACTCAATAGGTATTTGATTGTATTTACAGTATACAAATACAATCCCCTTAATTACAGTTGTTTTCCCAGTACCAGGGCCTCCAGTTAGTATAAAGAGGTTACTTTTTAAAGCACTATGTATTGCTTTTCTTTGTAATTTAGTGTACTCAATATCATTTATTTGTTCGAATAAATCTATATAACTATTTATCTTACTTGTATCTAAATTGTCATTAAAATCAGATGTTAATTCTTTTACTTTATCTATAATATTTTCTTCTGCATAATTAACAGTCAATAGTTTGATCATATCGTCTTCATTTATAAATATTCTATCATTAACCAGTTCTTGTATATAATCGTCAATTTCATCAATAGTAACTAAATCTTCGTTTTTATTAAGTTGTTTTATTAAATACTCTTTCAATTGTTCTACATACAGGAACGTATGTCCGTAGTTGACCCCCATAAGATTATATAGATATAGTATCATTGCTTTTACTCTTAAAGGATCGTTATCTTTAAAGCCTAATTTCTTAGCAATTAAGTCCGCTCTTTCAAATCCAATACCATCAATATCGTATATTAATTGGTATGGATTTTTTTCAATAATAGCTATTGTTTCATTTTGATATGTCTTGTATATTTTCATTGCAGTTCTGGGAGTAATCCCATATCCGTATAATTTTATTAGTGTGTTTTCTGAAGCTTTATTTTCGATGATTCCTTCATATACAACTTCTTTTAATTTAGCACTCACTTTTGGTATCTTATTTAATACTTCTTTATCATCTATCACTAGCTTTATAGTATCTTTTCCTAAAGCATTGACTATATTAGTAGCAGTCTTAAGTCCTACACCTTTAAATAGATCACTTGAAAGGTACTCAATTAATCCTGCAATTGATGTATCACTTAGTTTCTCATAGTTTTTAACGACATATTGTGTTCCGTATTTAGCATTATCTTTAAACTCTCCAAAAAACTTAATTTCCTCGCCTCTCATTGGTTGAGGAAAGTAGCCAGTTACGGTGATATAGTCATCATACATAAAAATATTCAAATCTTCATTTGAATCAGTTATTTTAAGTTTAATTATATTGTAAGAATTTTCATTACTATAAAATATTAGTGCTTTAACAATACCTTGTATGTAGTTCATATCTATCACCACATATATTATAACACAGTATTTATTACATATTTGTGAAAAATATAAAGAAAAAGAATACTCAGCTTAGCTTAAGTATTCTTCTATATCTTTAACTTCTTTTATAATCTCTTTACTTAGGTTAACAGCGCCATCCTTAGTTATTAAGATATTATCTTCAATTCTAATACCAATTCCTTCTTCTTTTATATAAAGCCCTGGTTCTATCGTAATAACCATTCCCTCAGCTAATTTGATGTCATATTGTCCGACATCATGTGTATCAAGACCTAAAAAATGTCCAATCGAATGATAGTAATACTTGTTAATGCCTGAATCATCTTTTATAAGTCCGATTTTTTTGCATTCTTTTATTAAAATATCTTTTGCGAAATCGTTCAATTCTTTCCATGATATACCTGGTTTTAAAAACTTAATAGATTCCTTATTAGCTTTAAGAACTATCTCATATAAAACCTTTTGTCTATCACTAAACTTGCCATTCAATGGATAAGTTCTTGAAATATCAGAACCGTAGTTGTTATACAAAGAACCTAAATCAAACAGTATCAAATTGCCCTTTTCTAATTTACCATTATTATCTTCATAATGTAATACAGTTGCATTTTCTCCAGAGGCAGCTATAGTGTTAAATGAATTTCCACTGCTTCCTTCTAAAGAAATTTGATGTAAAAAATCAGCTGTTAATTGGAATTCATTTGTTCTAGACGACAGATGATCCATTACATTTTCTAAGCCTAATTTTGTTATATCAATAGCCTTTTGTAGTTGTGATATTTCAAAGTCTGATTTAAACATTCTTAAATATGATAGGTTTTCATTTAAATTTTCAACCTTTAATTCCTTATAAATATCAAATACAAATTTGAATTGTTCATAAGAATAAGGTGATTTAATAGGTGTTACTCTATATAAATCAAAATAAGCATATTTAGGAGGTGTCATACCTATCCCTCTTCCATATGTCATTAGACTCCTAAATATAGTTTCAAACTGTGATAAATAGTATATTTTAGTTTCTGGTACTTTAGTGATTTTGCTTGCTTCTTTTTTACTAATTCTTTCACCTAACCATTGTCTCATATACTCAGTTGTCTCTTCTATAAATAAAAGTGTTGATACTGTTGTTTTAGATTTTATAATTACTAATTTACAATTCTCTTCATTCAACCCTGTTAAGTAGAAGAAATTTCTTTGTGTAGTGTAATGATAGAACTGATCTGTTGTTTTATGTGGTGCTTTCCCCGAATCAAGTAATACTATACTTTCTTTCTTTAGTAACTTTACTAAATTTTTACGGTTTTCTTCGTATATATTAATCATTTGTATCACCTCTTCTTAGTATTATAGCAAACATTTATAAATTTTGATATAAAAAAAGACCCACAATGGAATTAGTTCCCTTAAAACGGACAGTTAATAAAAAAGAGTCATAAGAGCTTGCTCCCGAAAT
>LGVF01056422.1_pt1 | contig 46480 bp, 66 predicted proteins | sample 469901 | NCBI WGS metagenome assembly LGVF01 (sample SAMN03893561, study PRJNA290197) | marine sediment metagenome | material: sediment; isolation source: combined push core samples #3730, #5133, and #5579 collected at Hydrate Ridge | place: Pacific Ocean: Hydrate Ridge
CCCGAAGCCTTTGACTGATACAGACGATAACCCTTAAGATCAGACTCAGTATTAGGATTCCAAATGAAGCTCACATCGGTGGCAAGTGCCAGAGAGCAGAAGAAAAAGAACAATAAAATTGTAAGCATTATTCGTTTAAGCATTAGTAAACCTCCTTAATAGTTAAAGAAAATTGATTGATATTTTTAAATCCTTCTATGAACTTTCTGAATGTTGCTCCTGAGTTTAGAACTTCCCTCTCGCCATAGAGTTTTCCGAAATGCTGGGCAAGAATTATGCATCCTGCTGTGTCCCCTATAGAATTACCAGCATGAAAAAGGATATGACTTCGGCCAGGCACGTTAATAACCTCAAAAGTCTCACCGAATTGTGAAGATTCAACTCGCTTGCACAGATATTGACTATCAGGAATGTTAGAAATGTTCCTCCAATTGCGCTTATCAGGAGGTTCAAGACAGACACAGAAAGCCTTGTCACAAATAGTAAGTGCTCCAAGAGTTCCTCGATAGGATTCCTCTACCCTGTATATTCTAACACTCGGCATGATTATCATAAGTTCTTATATCCCATTATTCTATTAATTCTCTTAATAGCCTTCATTAAGTCCTCATCATCCTTCGCATATGGATAAGCAGCACTTACTAATACCCTCAATGCCTCTGAGAGAATATAAAGCTTGCTCTTAAAATCTTTAACAATATTAGATAATAGAAGTTCTTCATTCATATCTGGCTCTCCTCAATAATTCTATCCTTCTGTCTTCTCTCCAGAAAACCTATAAACATATCAGAACTCATTGTAGCATCGACTGGAATCTCAATAGAGTTAGATTTCCTGGTCTGTTTCTTTATCTTCTCTGGTATAATATCTGTGATAATTACTGCACTACCTGTGACACCTATCAACTCACCGTCTAAGTTATACATTGGATTCTTAACACTGTCTACATAAACATCTCCATCCTCATAAACAGCATGTTCGATGAATCTCCTGGTTCTCAAGCTCTCAATAACCAAATTGTCTGATGCAACACAGACACGACTGAGAGAATCCTTTTTAAAATCTCCGTTTCGTAAGTTGAGAGCTTCTGATAGAGAGCACTTTAAGATAGTCTCACAGCAGACCTTATTCGCAAAGAGGAATCTCCCAGAGAGATCTTTAGCCCATATAGCTACATTGAAACTATCAATCATAGTTGCTACATCCACTCTGCTGATTTGGGTCTCAATAGCTATGAGCCTTGCAAGATTATTCTTGGTATCCTCAATATCCTGTCCTATACACTTGAGCCTATTAACAATATTAGGAAGTTCAGATTTAAACAAGTTCCAAAATGACATTACTTGAAACCTCCTCTAAGTATCATTGTTAGAACTACTGCACAGAGAGTACCACCAATACTTCCCCAGAACCCAGCTTTGACAGCGTTAGTAGCTTTCAATTGTCCTATCTCAACAGCAAGACTTGTTGATATAACTTGGAGTTTATCAAGATTACCGCTCAGACGTATAAGTTCATTCAGAATGTGTCTCCGATATTCATTAAAGTCTTCTGTCATTTAGATACTAATTGCCTCCATTCGGGAAATGAACATAGTTAAAAATCAATATTAACGTCAGTTGTATTACCAGCTGACCCTATTAGATTAGTATAATCAGCGGGATCCCAAACTGCATTCAGTGCACAATTATAAATTAGAATATCCATCTTATTTAATCCAGTATAGACTAAAGGTGCATTACCAGCACCGTCTCCATGAACTATTGTAGAGAATTTAGCCTTTATTCCGCTATCTGCTTCTACCGTGGTTAGTATAGCCGGATGACCTACACCACCGTCAACTCTGGAATATCCTAAGATAATCGTAGAAGTTAAATTATTCTGAGTTATCATTGGATGGCCAGTTATACCTTTAAGAGTTGAAGAGTATACCAGACAATATGTTCCAGTACCACTGGTCAGCGTAATATACGCATTAATTGTCAGACACTCTTCAAATCCTACATAAGCACTATTTCCATTAATCTCTATATTTCCACCTGTGACATCAGTCAAGCCATAAAAAACAAGAGATTCATTAGCTCCAAGCTCAACAATATCTGCAGAGAATGTTAAGGAATATGTCTTATGCCCTTCAATTGTTATGTCCTGATTTTCAGTAAGTATTAGCTCTGCCAGACCAGTGAACGATTCCCAAATATCTACTGTACCTTTTGTTACGATTGAAGTTATTGCGTCTTGAATTGAGAAATACTTATTAGGCGCTCTACCTCCGACTGATTTTATAGGACATGTAATTTGTATTTTACCTGAAATTCCATTGTGCTGAATATTATTAACATATTCAACATCAGGGATGATAACAGCAGAAGTAATATCAGCTTCACCGACGGGTATCTGATTGTCTTCAACACCTATAAAAGATACTCCTAATATTTTCAAAGAATTCGGAGCGCTGGTGAAGTGTAGTCCATTTACACATTCTCCACCATGTATAGTCACATCAGAAGTTGTTCCTATTACATTTCTGGCAGCCTCTGTATGTGTATGAAATCCTTCACCTCTAACAAGGAACTTCCAATCACCACCAATCTCATAATGTCCCTTGAGATAGCAACCATTTACTGAAAGGGTGTTAGCGGCTGTATGTGTGGAGCTAAACACAGGTGCGCCCTGGAGATTGCAGTTGTTTAAAGATCTCCAACCATAAGAACCTAATCCCACACCTGTTAAATTAAAACCACTATATGTATTACCTCTAAAAATGCATCCTGCCCATACACAGCCTTTGTATGCTGCTTCAGTAGCTTCTATAAAGTGACAATTCTTAAAATAGCAATTAGTGAAAAAACCTGCATGTAGTTTTCCTACAATACCATCTACTTCAGTCTGGATATTAAGACCTATTATTTGAGCTATATCACCATCAGCGCTTCTGAGAGGATAGTGTGCAGCATCTGCTCCTGTATTATATAAAGTTGCGGGTGGACGACCTGTTGAAGTATCCCATCCTGTAGCATATCCAGCAATATAATAATTGACATAGCTATGGATTTGCTCCGTGTATATTCCCGGTGCTACTTTTATAATTACTGCATTTGCACCATCTGTAATAGCACCATATTTAGAATAAGCCCAGTCAATAGCAGATTGAATTGTTGAAAACCTGTGCATATACGTATCTTCAACAAATTCAGAACTTACAAAAGCAGTCCGAGCTATGATCTCATCAGATAATCCAACTCTATTGCCAATATAATTAGTTTTACTTGACATTAGGAAGCTCCTCTATGACCTCTGGTAAAGGTTTAAGAATCAATTCTTCTTTCTCTGTTAGCTTCTCAAACGGCTGTTCAGAAAAATTACTTACCACCACATAGCGATTGAGAGCCATAAGAGTTCCATCAGTAGCTATCAGATCATATACATAGTAATCAACATCAGCACTATCAGTCAAGCGTCTTTTGATCATAACTTTATTGATTGGTTTTCCAAGAACCTTATAGCCCATTAGAGGAACTTTATCTACTTTGGTTATTTTACCATCTCCGTTGGCCATTATTTTATCCTCCTCATTATTAGTGTGGCAGTTATGGAAGCACTATTCCAACTCGAACCTGCATCATCATCGTTGAGAAAGAGACTCTGGACAGCACTCATACTGAACGTCTTATTGATGACCACAGTTGTTATTGAACTAGCAGCTATCACTTGATTTACAAATATACCACTTGTTCCTGTCGCTGTGCCAAGATCAAGAATTGCCTGATTTCCAGCACTTTCGACAAAGATTATCTTTTCCAGTTCGTAACCAGTGGGAACTACATCAGTCCAAGTTGTATCATTTGTCATAACAATAAGTTGTTGATATTGCTCTATGTGATCTGACAGTAAATTTATTGCGATTGCACCATCAACTTCGCCGTGTAGTTTGTTGCCCGATTTGTCCAGCCACTGGGAATGATTTATACTATCTTGCTCAAGTTGAAGAACGCAGCCGATTTGCGTTAGTGATACGTCATCAAAATATGCCACGTCTCCTGTTGTGATACCGCTCGTTATCATTATCAGATAACCAGAAAAGTTTTGCCCCACCGTTATCATTTGAGTGATAGTTTGCCATTGATCCTCTATTGCCAAATCCGCCTCGACAGTCACAATATCAGATTTGTCCATTCCACCAAAGCCAATAGCTACAGAATTAAAATGGTTATTAGCAGAAGGCATATATACATTAGCTTTGAGTAAATATCTTTTTCCAGTAATCATCGTAGCTAATCTCGATGCTGCCAAACGCCCCTGCAAATATGTCCCAGGTGTTGTGCCAACTGTAAGTTTCGCTGTTTTTTCTGCCCCTGGGCCTACATCATAAGCGCAAGTTCCATTTCCATCGGTCACTGTAGTCCAATTCCCAATATTTCCGGCAGAAAAATCTCTATCGTTCTGAGCGGTTACCAATTCAGTCTGGCTCGCTCCAATATATTTATACGGTATTGGTGCACCATTCGAGAAGGCTTGCATTTCTGCTGTAGTAAGAGCAAAATTAAAGAGTAAATTTCGCGTAACTCCTATGTTTGCTGGGTCTGTAGTTAAATTTTCACTCGCAATTCCTATAGCATATGGGGTTGTAATATCATCAATAGACGCAACCCCCGAAATATCCACAGGATTACCATTTGGAGTTCCGTTAATGTATATCTGTAAATTACCAGTTCTGTTAGATATAATGCATATGCTATACCTCGCATATAAATTTACCGTTGCATCGGAAGTCGCTTGGACTTTTGCTATATCATCATCGATTGAAAAAATAATAGTATCATCTGAATTTTGTTTTAAATTATAATTTTTTAGCAAGCCGCCCTTTTTTATAAGATGCTGTAACACACTAGTTCTTTGTACTGTATAATCTAATACTATAGAAAAATCTATATCTGCATCAAAATTTAAATTTATATTATCATCAACTTTTATATAATCATTTGCTCCGCCGAAATAATATCCGGCCCCCTTTGCTGCAAGATCAAAGATATTCTGAACATTCACCAAATAGTTCCCCTGTCCATCTAAATCGCCACCCAATTGCGGGCTCGTATCTTCGATGATGTTTGCAAGTTTCTCGCCGTCAAGCTCGTTAATAGCCGCCTGTACATCCGTTGCGACAATAGTACCTGCTGGTGTACTAGGAACTTCAGATGCAATTTGATTATCTGCAGAGGGAGGATTCCCTTGTATAGGACCTATATCTATCATAATAGCTCTCCTTTAAAAGTTCCCATAGAAGGGTGTAATCATTAACTCTGCATGAGCATCAGCAACATTACTAATGTATTTGAAGCTTCTTATATTAGCAGGATTTCTGAGATAAATATTCTGTCCTTCGTAAAGAGTCATTCCAAGACCCCCCTGGACAGGTGTGGAGCCATAGCAGAACCTCAGATCATTTGTTTGCACCTGAAGGAAGAGAGCAGTGAGAAGTTTTCCATCAGAGTTCTTAAAGGCCAGAGAAGTTCCATTGTCTAGATTCTGTGCAGTGTTAGTAGAGGTTTCTGCAAAAGTATCTCCAGACTTCCCTACTATATCTAATGTATTCATACTCATACTTACCTCCAGTTTTTATTAAAGCCTAAGGTTGAATTCCATTCTTACATTCAAACATCCAGCAGGAGCCGATCTGACCCAAGCTGACTTCGTAACATCTACCTGAACTCTTATAAAGTCATCACTCTGAACACAAAAATACCATTAACGGGAAAAAGATACAGGCCCAAACATAGCGCCATTGGTGTACTTCGTACACCTGCTGGCGCAGCATCACAGTCATGGCCAATCACATAGTCATCATTCCATACAGAACACAGGCTTCTGACCAACAGATGTATGAGGGTGCGGGCTATTGCTGAGTTCATACATGAATCGCTTCGTTCAAATTTCGAACATAGTTATTAAACAATAAGACCATTAGAGATAGTCTTATCATAAGATATTTCTTCGAACTCATCCTCGTTTGGATCCTCATAAGTCGGGTCAAAATAGACTGAGAGATCATCAAGGAGCTTTACTATATAAGCTGTTGCATCCATAACATCCCAGAGTTTAGACCTAGGGAAGCCAATCAGCTGCGACTCAAGTTTCTGACAACAGACCTTATTATGATACACATAACCTTGACGATAGTAAGGAGCCAGCCAACCTATCCGCTCTTCTTTCTTTGCAACTGCATTTAGTTCTACATACTGAGCAAAGACATTTCTGACTCTCATCTCATTCTCAAAGGGCTGTGAGATGAACTGATGTAGGGATGTTACCTCAACTGCTATCACCATTGCCTTCAGACGAGCTGCCATATCGAAGGTTTCTTTATACATCTGATCTGGATAGAGTTTATCTGACACTATGTCTCTTATGAAGATCTTCTTCGTTGTTCTGTCCACACCGATACCTACAATAGCTGTATCAGCATTATGTAATTGAGGTTCTTTGGCCGGATCAACTATTATGAGGTTTACAAGATTCTCAACATTTGTCTTCTCTATCTTGCTAGAATCTTCTTGATCTGGGTAAGCGGTCAACTGCTTAATCCCCTCAGTATAATATTTAAAATACTCTGGCTTAAATGTAGCTGTCTCACCTGCTATAGGAATATTCCTCATCTCCCTATAAAAGACATCGAGGATTCCCTTCTTCTTGTGCTCCTCTACCTCAATTTTTATCTCTTCTGTAGTCATAAACTGTGGAGCATTTGTATTATACTCATCATCACAAACACTCTGTCGGAGAGACTTCCAGTCATCTGCCTCGAGAAGATCTTGTAACAATGCATCTTCATGTTTGAGAGTATCTATATAAATAAAATTGAAATTCTTATCATATCTTGATATACACTTTAATACATCTGAGTAGAATCGTTCCTTGAGCTTCTTCCGAATCTTATCATTTGTGATCTCTTCTTTGTCCTCAAGATCGTCTATAATTATCAAATCAGGTCGGTGCCCATGATAGAGGAGACCACGAATCTGTTGACCGACACCTCGAGGAAGAACAATTGTTCCTCCACTCGTTATCCAAGCTTTTTTAGAAAATTGCTCTTCATATTCTGATTCAAGTCGCCTAGTCTTGATCGACCCAAAGAACTTCCTTATAAGATTATTACTCAGGAGCTCATGCTTGAGAGAGTCTGTCTGAAGCATTGCATTATCAGCACTGTTAGAAAGATATATTATAAATTTCTTGGACTCAAATAAGATATGACGGCTGGCCAAACCATAGAGCATTATAGATGTCTTACCAATTCCTCGAGGAGCTGCAATTACTACTTTCGGATGACCTGAGTCTATTCTTTCTAGAATCTGCTTATGGAGAATACTAAACTCAGATGAGAAAATTTCTGGAAAAAAAAACTTCCCATGAAATCCAGTATTCCCTGCACATCTCACCATGATGTCTTTGATATCCTGATCCACTAAGAGTCTCCTACTGCCAACAAACCTATGTCAGCTGCTATCTCCTGAGCATCATTTCTAATCTCTTTTATATCTTCTGCCGTTAGAACCGCATGAACAGCTTTAACATTTATATTCTTAATTGGCCCATATCCTCCAGTTGATAGCAAACCAAAAGCATTTCTAGATCTCACATGATCTGAAATCTCATCATCATCAATAGTTTCTGCCAAATATGCTACACATTTGGGCAAGAGTACCTGGATCTGTCTTGCTACATCAACAGTACTAGCATCTCGAGCACCTGCTAAAACTGCTATCTGTTCTTTAACCGGAGGAGCGTTTCTAACAGAGCTAATAAACTCCTTAGTCAGATTCAAGGTTGTAGCAATATCTACATTACTATAACCCAATACGACCATCCGAGCTACCTCATGATGACGCTCATTCATATGCTTTACAACCTGAACCTCTCTTACTACTCCAGGTTTGAGACGTCTTCTATCATCAGATGATCTCTCATAAGATGACCAGCCAGATCCAGGAGGTCTCCCAGCACCTGGCTTATTCCGCTTTCTCTGCTCTCTCTCCATAATATCCTCCTCAGCGCCCAACCTGCTATCTCTCGTTCCACCCGCCCGTTCCATTGTCCAGAGTATGACCAGAGCTGTCCAGAGTGTCAATAGAGATTAGAATCTCTCTAGTCAGAGTTGCAATATGATCTCTGGATACAAAATGTGACATAAAGAAAATTAAATAGTAGTGAGTTTAAGGCTGTCTCTCTATTATGCAACTCAAAGACCCCCATTGTCTTTTTCACAATACATTTGACATTCTGGCCGAATTATGGCATAATGTTTTTAAATCACAAGTTATTAATCATTTGTGATTTGACATTTGTATTGTGTTGGTATATAATGGTTTTAAATTTGAGCGTTACATGTTCTTTGACAATTTATGGTGTGATGGGTACTAGGTGGAAAGCGTATCGGACACGGATAATGCCGTGATGATTTGGGCAACACCTGGCATACACATGGAAAAAGGCCTGGTTATGATGAGTGGTAGTTCACCTAATAGGTGGAATTGTTCCACGTGAAACATCATCATAAATCTAATGTTTGATAGTCCTTCTATGGGACAGTTATAAGGGAGATATAACAATGAAACAACTCATGATTATTGAGAGACTAAAGGAAGATCAAGACGGAATTCTCAACACGGAGTATAGTGAGGGATATCTAGAAGGATTAGTTAATTTTGGAGTGATTACTGAAGATGAGTACGAAAACCTAATGAAGATAATATTGAAAAAGGCTAGAATTTAACAATCAGCAGACTGTCTCATATAAGGGCTATCAAACAGTTCAATGACCTGATTATGGAGTGGTCACTTAGGAGAATATAATGAGAATATATAATATAAAGAACATTCAGGACAATGGTGAGTTTATAACCATAGCTACAGAATGTAGTTTAATACATTTACCAATAGGTAGTAATCCTTCTATCACTGTTAGACTACAGGATCCTGGTGAGTCATCTACAGATATTCAGATAGATTTTGAAGACAATGAGTTAGAAATAGCTCCAGAACCTAAAATCGGTCAGATATGCCCGAGATAACATAATATAACAGACCACTTCATAATCAGGTTATTGAACAATGACAGATATTAGCTAGGTCCTGCTGTTCTAGGAGGGACTAACTATGGAAAATGCAAAGATTGAGAACGGAAGAGTATCAGGAATCATTTATGGGCAGTATTTCAGCGTAGCTCTTAACAAGGGCAGTAATCCCAGCATATGTCCTGATATTAATTTTGAGGGAATGCCGATAAAGACCCTGATTAAACTGGCCTTTGATAGCATGAAGGTAAAGGGCAGGTCTCATATGCGAAAGATGGATGAGGATCAGTTGAAAAAAGTTTATAGCGGGGAGATCTCCTGGCGTGTGATGATAGATAAGGCAGGAGCCTTAGAACAACTAGCTTCAGTAGAGATGAGTGAGACTGAATTAGAGGCAACTATCAAACGCCTTCAGGCAATGCAAGGCAAGTTGGTGGAAGACACAGACAACCAGATAGAAAATATAGACAACTAACAACCAACCAACAACCAACCAATCATAGCAGGATCTAGCTAAGGTCTGTCAGGAATAGGTAGTTTAGGGAAATAAAATATGGTTAGAGATATATGGTTTAGATATGTCTATTGTATTAGTCACATGAAAAAACACAAGAGGTCTCTATCAATGTAACCATGTAACCCATGTAACCTCTCTAATGTCACATTCAATCCTCCTTCGTTCAATTCCCGAATGAAGATAGAAAGATAGCTATAACCAGGTGCTTTGTTCGGGTGGGAATCCCGTCATCGGCCCTAGGATCAATCCAACACCCGGGGCATGTATTGGTATCAACCATGGAAAATAATCCATCGTATGGGCATATCCGGTCGTTTGATCTAGGATTAGGGTCATTGGTCTGAATGCCCATAGAATTTTGGGCGCCCCGGGCTTTGTAGGGTAATTGGTAATTGGTAATTGGTAATTGGTAAACATGGTGACCCTGGTGACCCTGGTGTTGCTGGTGTTGCTGGTGTTGCTGGTGTATCTGAGTATCCTTCCTAATCCAAATATACGGATTTGAGATAGAACAGTTAGAGTTAGTTATCTGTATATAAAATATATTATAAAAACAACAGAAGAGAGATCTAATTCCATCCGAACGAAGAACGTTAGATATTCTCAGGATAAGGTTAACCAGAGTGCTCAGGATATTTGGATTACCCTGAGAGTGAGAATAGTTTGGTACACCGGAGACACCAGAGACACCGGGAGCACCAATTACCAAATCAATAACCATTTTTACAGATTACAAAATAACCATTGACACTAGGGTTGAGATGGGTTAGGATAGGGCATGGTTGGCACTTGGCCAGGTGGGTCATGCGGAAGTATAATGATAGATATTAGGAGAGGGAGATAAAGATGGAAGAGAAGAAGAAAAAACCAAGAAATACCTTTGTAGCTACAGTTAGAGTAAGTATGACAGATATTGCAGCTATAGGGCTGGTTATAGAGAAGGATAATTATAACATGGAGACTCTGGGAAGGTTAGCAAGTGAAGGCCTCAGAATCATGGGGTCGATAGCTAAGATGAAATATCCAATAGAGACATATGAGAAGGCTATAGGAGAGTTGAGAAGAATGGGATATAATAATCCTTTGGAGATTGGTACTAGATATTATAAATCTATTCATGATGAGCTTGGAAAAGAAATAGCTGGAGTAAAGAAGCAAAAGAATGCTATGGATATAATAGCTGCTAAAATGAAAGAAGATAAAGAGCAAGCAGTTCATGAGCCAAGCGAAGAGGAGCGAGATAAGATCATGAGTCAATGTGGAGAGCCAGAGAGTGAGCCAGCAGGCGCTCCTGTTGAGCCAACTAGCAACCCTGCTCCTGAGCCAAGATCAATGGAGTCTCACGCAAAGAATTGGAGATCAGAGGTTGAAGAGCAGAGAGATCTGCAGAGGATAAAAGAAGGCTTTGCTGGTGCTCCACCAGTTGCAAGTGAGTAAGAGTTAGAGGTGAGCACAGCGAACAAACCAAGTGAGAATGATGCGAGCGAACAAACCAAGGTTAGCAATCTGATCAGTGAGGTCAGAACAGGCTGAGCAATGCAGATAATGTTGATAACTTCGTTTGAATTTTGAACGAAGGGAGAGAGATATGAAATGTTATGAAGAAGCAGATAAGATTAATAGAGAGATAGATAAGATTCTCATCAGTAATAAGCTAGATACTGTTACAGAGGATAGTGAGTTTAGAGAATGGATGATATTCACCAGAACTATCAAAACAACTCTAAATATAATAGAGAGAGCAGTAGAGAGAAAGAGAGAGGAGATAAATCAAATAAACAGTTCACTGAATGGTGAGAGAGGAGAGATATGAAAACTATGAAGGAGACAGAGCCAAGAGATTTCCAAGAGTGGCTAGATTGGATGAGGTGGTTGAAGAGGACAGGGAGAGATCCAGAGACTGTGGAGCTGGAGGAGCCAGGAAGATTGACCAGGATATTTAGAAGAGTTGGAGATAAGATTAGAGAAAAGGTGAATTTTTTAAACCTCCTGCAAGAAGATTCAGATTCTTAGAGAGAGGGGAGAGGAGATAGCTATGAGATTAGAAGAAAAGGAAGAACACAGGATAGAAGAGAGACAAGAGCAAAAGAGCTCTTATCTAACCAAGATAGAGAAGATTACCAACTCTATACTAATATTTATCATTGGCATGGCAGTTGGTTATTGTTGGTGCTGGAATGCTCTGAAAGGAGGAGGTTAATATGAAAGAACGATCTAAGAAATCTCTGGAGAGGATCAAGAAAGCTCTCCTCGCCCTCCCTCACTGCGCTAAGTGTAATCATATTGTTTACAGTACTGCTGATCGCTCTCAGCCTTCGAGAGATGTTAAATGGGCGGGAACTGTCTCCCGAACTATGCCTATGCATCCAAGGATCTCTCCAAAGAAAGGAGATCTCTGCTACTATCATGAGATGATAGAACAAAAGCAAAAAGCAGAAAAATCCATAAGTCAAATAGAAAAATGGAAAAAGAAGCTAGAGCAATCCTCTATGTTCAATTCCCAAACGAAGCAAGGGAGAAGCTCATGAGGAGAAGGAAGAAAAAGCATAAAAGATTAACAAGAAAAATTATTAATCTTCTACAAGGAGAGAACTATGAGACAGTTTACAGAGGAGAGTCTGGAAAAGCTTTCAACAGAGGATCTTCGAGAGAAGAGAGAGAATCTCAGAGAAGCTCTGATAGAGAAGAAAAAGCTAATAATGGAGCAGAAGCAACTATTAACAAGAATTATCTATGATCAAGAGGAGTTATGTGCTGATCATAAGATCTTAGACAGGATTATATATAAGAGACTGATTGGAATTAGAATCCTTGCAATTAGAGAAAAGAGAGGAGAGAAAAGTCAGCCCATGGTCAGCTCTGTGGCAAAGAGGGATATAGAAGATCTCTCTGAAAGTGAACGTAAAAAACTCCTATTACAACTCTTAAAGATGAGAGAAAAGCGTCAATTAGATAAAAATATCTAAACCATCTAAAAAAACACAGAAGAGAAAAAAAATGGTTGACACTGATTTTCAGATTGCTTAAAATGAAATTAACATAAGGGTTAATGTTTGATAGTTTAATAATTTATTTTAGAAAGAAGGGAGAATTATTATGGTAGAGAACGAGAACGAGAATGGGAATGAGGAAGTAGAAGCTGCTGTTGAGTCTGAGCTGGTTTATCAAGAGACAGATCCAAATCCTGATAAAGTCGGCTGTGTAGAGATCTCAGCAAAGAAAGATGGAAAAGAGGCAATTGTCTTTTATGATTTCGGTGATGATCTTGATGAGATGACTGGTCTTTTTGGCCATGAAGTAGTGTTCACCAATGCTAGGAGTAAGATGAAAATCGCTCTTCAGGCTGGAATGAGAAGCTATCTAAAGGCCTCCAGATCAATTGAGGATCTAATGAAAATCTACAAACCGGGAGTAGCACTTGAAAGAGTACCAATAGATATGAATAAAGCTACTGAAAATTACTTCGGTGGTCTGTCGGAAGAAGAGCAAGATGCTATGATTGCTCGTCTTATGGCTAAGAAGGGTTAGTATTAGCCAGTGTTGTAGTTAGTTACTTACCTCCGAAAACAGAGAGAGGAGAGCAGATATTAGAGTCTTTCTTCTCTCTGTTTTTTCTTTTCTAAAATGTCGACAAGATGTGGAGGACTTACCATGAAAAAGATTAGAGAGTTAAAGAATGCTACTATCCGACAGATACTAAATATGGTAGAAAATCTAGAGGAAAAGTTCAAAGTTTTCTCCTCTATTCAGATAGAGGCAAGAGGATATCCAAGAGAAGGAGAAGAAGGAGATAAAGAATTATCATATTACGTCTATGTAGAAAATAATTTTCATAAAGAATTTTCAGAGTGGAAAGAAGTAATACTAGCTTATAACAAACTGATGAAAAGAGAATCCCATGTCTAAGCGATCAGGAATAATGCTTGCATATCCTTTCGAAGAAAGACGTCTCCTCGAGCCTAAATTCCAGTGGAGTTTTCCTGTCCTCGTTCAGCCTAAGCTAGACGGAGAGCGATGCAGAGTACTGGTTGAGAACGGGGAGATAACTCTCCGCTCCTCTGAATGTAATGAGATCATCTCTATTCCTCATATTAATAGATTCTTACAGAAAGAACGAGACAGAAGACCAATCCCCCTCCCTGAACTAGACGGTGAGCTATATGTACCAGGTATGGACTTCTCAGAAATTCATTCTATCGTAAGCAGACGAGAGAATCTCCACGAGCTAGCAGATATTATGGAACTTCATCTCTTTGACATTGTGTCAGGAGAGGCTCAGCTAAAGCGTCTTTATCAGCTAACCATGTTTGATTGGCTAGAACCTGAAAGAGGACCTGTTAAGAGAGTCTCTTTTGAAATTGCTCATAGTATGAGTGAGATCATGAGCTTCTACAATCAGTATCTATCAGAGGGTTATGAAGGTATCATTATTAGACACATGAAAGCACCTTATGTTAGAAAACGATCAAGGTTTATGCTTAAGTTTAAGCCAAAGAAAGATGACTATTATAAGATTCTTGAAGTAATAGAGGCAGTTAGTAAAGTTAACACTCCTCTCAATATGATTGGTGCTTTCAAATGCACTGGAGCTGATGGAACTCCTTTTAAGATCGGTGCTGGTCATCTATCACATAAAGAGCGCTGGGATATGTGGGAAGAACGAGAGATCCTAATCGGTCGCTATTGTCATGTAGCATATCAAAGTATGACATCAGGTGGAGTACCTCGATTCGGCCTGTGTATAAAGGTAGTTGAAAATAATCCAGAGGAGGTCTCTGGTAGTTGGATATTATAACAACTCCGTTTGGATTTCGAACGAAGATAGGGAGAGAAGAATGAAGATACTAAAGATGCTATATCAACATAGAAGAGATTTTAGAGCTATCTTTATCTGTGATCATTGTGATCATACTAAAACATTAGATGGCTATGATGATGCTAACTTTCATCAGAATGTTATCCCTAAGATGATCTGTAAGAAATGTGGAAAGAAGGCAAAAGATAGTTATATACCGAGAGCTACTAAATATCCAGAAGAACTAACTGTGTAACTATGTTCATATTACGAACGAAGGAGAGAGAGATAACTAATGAATGATGAAAAGAGTGATATAGAGCGAATAGAAGCAGAAGATAAAAAAGCAGAACTTGCCCTGCTAGGAGCTCTCCTCGGAAAGTCAAGACAAGTAAAGCGAGCTCTTTGTCGAGAGATGGACTGTCCTTGGGAAGAGTATCAAAGATTAGAGAAAAAATGGGCGAGAGTGTTAGAGAGATTAGAGAAGGAAAGGAGAGAACAATGCCATACTATAATAAAACCTTAAGCTATCCTGTTGAACCTAATAATGCTTGGAATATACAAGATAGCTCGAAGATAAAAGATGCTATGACCTGCTGGAGAGGATATTTCTTCAAGCATGTCCTTGGCTGGCAGATTGATCGACCTAACATACATCTGATCTTTGGTTCTGCTTGGCATGAAGCTCTGGCATTTTTACACTTAGAAGGCTTTGAGAATAAAAATGTTAGAGAAGCATATAATAAACACTTCTTACCTTACTATCGACAGTTTATAGATCCAGATGAAGATGAAATTTATACTCCTAAGACACCTGAGAGAGCTTATCTGGCTCTTGCTGCTTATGTTATACGAAGGCAAGAAAATGCAAGAGATTACTTTGTCGTCCATCACGAAGGGAAGCCTATGATAGAGATAGGAGGAAAGATCAACCTCTCTAATGACAGGCAGATGAGCTTCAGAATGGATACGATTCTTAAAGGACCTAGAGGTATTATATCTCGTGAGCATAAGACAGGTTCCTCAACATGGAACTGGGATATGCAATGGCACTTGTCGGTTCAGATAGGAACTTATAGTCATGTGCTTTATTGTCTATATCCTGAGAAAGAGGTAGCAGGTGTAATTGTAGATGGAACATTCTTTAAGAAGACTAAGACAAATCCTAAGCTAGATGCTAAAGATCCTTTCAGGCACTTTGAGTTTATGTCTGTGCCGATCTATAAATCTCCATCAACTATGAACTGGTGGCTCAACAATACTCTCTACTGGTTGGATCTAGTTGAGTGGAATTTTGATCTTCTATCTCAATGTTCAGATAAGGAAGATGTCTTACAGGCATTTCAACCTAATCCAGAGAGCTGCACTAAATACTTCGGATGTGAGTTTCATAGCTTCTGTCAAGCTTGGGGAAATCCCTTACGTCATATAGATCGTCCACCTATTGGCTTCAAGTGTGAGTTTTGGTCACCATTAGATGAGCCAGTTAAGGTTAAATTAGATATATAGGAATAATAAAGGAGGTAAGAAGATGGATAAAGAAAAAGAAAGAGAAAGAGAAAAAGGAAGAGAAAATGAAACAAAAAAAGAAATATGCAAAGAATCTCAAGTAATCAGACAAGTTATACTACTTGAGAAACATATCATTAAAATAATAGATTGGGTAGGCTTTATTGAGGAGTGTATGATAAGTGTTTTAAGAACAAGTGACAAAAGTGAGATAGCTGAAGAATCTCCAAGAGAAGATCTAGTACCTTTAGCAGATCAAATAAGTAATACAAATAGAAAATTAGAAAGATTATTAAAACAAATTGAAAGTATATCAGAGAGATTGGAACTTTAGAAAGGAGGTGAAAAATGAGCACTTTGCTAACGATAAAGAAACAAGCTGAAGAGATTAAAAAGATGTACGATACAGATCCCCGAAGCTTGACATTCAATAGTATAATTTATGGAGCTTTAAAAACTGGTAAAACATCTCTACTTAGAACCTGTCCTAAACCCGTTCTAGTCCACAGTTTTGATCCTGGAGGTACTCTTGTTCTTCGTGATATGATAGAGACAGGAGAAGTTCTTGCTGATACACGCTTTGAGATTGAAGATCCATTTCATCCTAAGGCATGTAAACTCTGGGAGGAAACTTTTAACAGTTTATGTCGAAAAGATTTCTTTAAGCATGTAGGAACTTTTGCTATTGATAGTATGACTACTTTTGGGCAGGTAATTATGTATGAGATCATAAGACGGGCAGCTAAGACTAAGAAAAATAGAGAGGTTGGAGGGGCACCTCAACAACAGGATTGGCTTTTGCAAATGAGTTTTATTGAGAACTATATTAGAAAGTTCTTGAGTCTTCCTTGTCACTGTGTATTGCTTGGTCATGCAGATACTCCTCGAGATGATGAGGGAAATATAGCAGGCGATATGTCTATTATGATAACAGGAAAGCTTAGAGAAAGAATTCCAGCTCTTTTTTCTGAGATATATTACCTGAGAATGAAAGATTTTAAGACTGGGACTAGAGAACTACTAACACAAGCAGTATATAGAATTCAAGCAGGCTCTCGTCTGGGCTTCGGAGGAAAGCTGGAAAAGACTGAGCCTCCTGATATCAAGGCTATTATGGAAAAGTGTGGCTTAGACACTTCTGACAAGCCGCTGTTTAAAGATTTGCAGGAAGAGGAAATAGAAGAAAGTATAACTAACAACAATTAACTAAAGAGGAGAAGAACATCATGGGTGAAAGTTTTTTGGATCTAGCAGATGACAATTTGGCAGATGCTGTTGAACCTAAGGCAGCTGATGAGGGCGAGTACACTATTCGCTTAACTGACTGGAGAACAGATAAGAAAGGAAGCATCATTCAGAAAGACAGAAATGATAATCCTTATATCTTACCTATCTTCGAAATAATTGAATGTGAGGAAGCAGAATTTGCTAAAGGCTTCTCTCATTTCCTCCGCATCCCTTATGATGGAATGGATAGTAAAGAACGTAACGGAGCCAAATGGGAGCTGAAGACCTTCTTTGAGTGCATGGGAATAGACTACACTGGAAGAATCGACTATGAGGAATGCATAGGTAATACAGGAGATGTCCTCCTGGTTGTAACTGAGGATGAAGGATATGGAGAGCAGAATAAGATTAAGAAATTTCTAACTGCTCGTTAAGCTCAGAGAGTAGGGATGAGAGATAGATACTCTTGTCCCTACTTTTGTCTCAACTACGTTCAAAACCCAAACGAAGGATTGAAATATGAAATCTCAACGACCTAGACTTTCTATAGATGTAACCACTAGACAGCATAAGTTCCTCAAGATGCTTCCTTTTGGATGGAGACAGCAGATTTTCTCATCTCTCATTGATATGCTGATGGAGACTGTAGATCGTTGTGGTCTTAAGGCTCTAGGTGTTATAGCATCGAAGTCTATTAAACTTGAAGAATATTTTGATAATAATGATAAAGAGGATGACATATCATGGCAACCTTAGAAGATCTACATAAATCTATATCTTCATTTTCTAATGAGACTCTTCTTAATTTTTTTAAATCTTTAAGAACCTTGAGAAGAGAACTATTACCTAAAACTGTTAGAAAGACAGTTAAGAAAAAGATAGATAAAGAACAAAAAACTGTCGAGCAGTATATTACAAAGATAAAGAAGGATGAGCAAGAGAAACTTCTTGAAAAACTAATAGAGATAAGGAAGAGGAGAAAATAATGACAGAGGAGAAAATAAAAGAACAGGATTTAGAAAAAGAAACTAATAAAATAAATCAAATGTCTCAATCTGCAATGGCAGCTTTTTGGAGATCTGCACCCTCAGGTCATCCCTATTTTGATAATACAAAACCTTATTTTGAAATATTCGATAAGAGATTTAAGAGACTTGGTGGCTTTACACCTGAGATATCAAAACTTATATGATGGAAAAACTAATAAGAAAGAGGAGAAATAATGTCACAAGCATTTGGACGTGATCTCAGATCAAAGGTAGGAAATATAAAGATAATAGATGTAGCTATGAAGGATATTGAGGTAGGAGAACGCTTCAGAAAAGATCTAGGTGATATAGAGGCTCTTGCTCAGAGTATCAGTAAGGAAGGTTTGATACATCCTATAGCAATAGCCTTAAATAGCCCTGAGGCAGAACAACCATATAAGCTCATAGCCGGTGGAAGAAGATTTAAAGCACTTGAGTTTATCAGATCCAGGGATAATATAGATGATATCAGTTGTAGAATATATGATAAGGAGGTCACAGAGCTAGAGCTGCGTCTTTTAGAATTCGCTGAAAACCTCTATCGTAAAGATCTTGGTTGGCAAGAAGACTGTGACTTGAAAGAACGCATACATCTCCTTCAACAGAAGATTCATGGAGTTAAGGTTTCAACTGCAAAAAATGCTCCTGGATGGTCTTTGACTGATATGATGAAAATGACAGGAAGATCAAAAGGATCACTGTCAGAAGATCTGGGCCTGGCTAAGATGATGAGAGAAGTTCCAGAGGTTAACTGGGAGCAGTTTAAAACTAAAGAAGATGCTAAAAAAGCATTAAAGACAGCTAAGAAAAAGATCATACAGACTCAAGAGGCAAAGAAGGCTCAAGAGACTCTAGGTACAGGAGATAGTTTAAGAAAGAGACTAATAGACTCCTACCATGTTGAAGATTTCTTCGAGGGAGTTAGAAGAATTGGAAATAGTACTATGGATCTTGTTGAGCTTGATCCTCCTTATGCTATAGATCTTGAGAATCAGAAGAAAGATTATAATTATTCAGGTTATAATGAGATAGATCCAAAGAAATATCCAGAGTTCATGAACAGGGTCTTTGCAGAGTGCTATAGAGTTCTCAAGCCTAATAGCTGGCTTATATGTTGGCTTGCACCTGAGCCTTGGTTTGAGTTAGTTCACACATGGATTAAAAAAGCAGGTTTTGATAATAAGCGAATGCCTGGTATATGGGTTAAGGGTCAAGGTCAAACTATGCAGCCAGAGCGATCCCTAGCTAATGCTTATGAAATGTTCTTTTATGCCAGAAAGGGATCTCCGACTCTTGCTCGACCAGGATCAACTAATATCTTTGTGCATAGTCCAATTTCTCCTCAGCTTAAGGTTCATCCAACAGAGCGATCAATTGAGATGATAGCAGATGTCTTGACAACCTTTACACAGCCTAACTCAAATATATTAGTACCTTTTGCTGGATCTGGAAATACCCTTATTGCAGCTGCTCAAAACAATATGCTACCAGTAGGTTTTGATCTGACAGAGGAATATTTTGAAAGCTACATTATTAAATGTCATAAACAATTATAAAGGAGCTACTCATGATAGGAAAAGAAGATCTTATAGACCGAAAAGAGGAACTTTGCAGTTGTTTCTTTAGAATAAAAGAAGACATAACTAAAATGTTTAATCTCTTTGAAACTCTTCGAGAACATCCAACAGAACTGTCAAAAGAGGAAGATGAAATTATAAAAGATTTTCTCGGGGAGATAGATATGACTGTTGATAATCTTGATAGCTTTTTTACTCGAATGACTAATGTATGATCATCTTCGTTTGGATTTCGAACAGAGGAGGGAAAATATCTATGCAATTACCTAGAGCTAAGACAACAGTTCCTCCGGCAGGTCGGCTAGATGCCCCTTATGTCTTAGTAGGGGAGCAACCAGGTAGGGTAGAAGTCAGAGAACGCAGGGTCTTCGTTGGATCTGCAGGTAATGAACTAAACAATGATCTTACAGCAGCAGGCATTGATAGAATATCCTGCTATATAACAAATGTGATTAAAGATTTAGACCGTCATAAAGAGAAATATATACAGCTTTATAATGGAAATAGACTTCTGGCAGAACCTATTATTACAGATCTAGGAAAGGCTTATATAGACTTCCTTGAATGGGAACTTTCTCAAACATCTGCTAAGTATATAGGAGCTATAGGGGCTATAGCACTCTTTGTTCTAACAGGAAGAAGAGGTATTACAAAATGGAGAGGAAGTCTTCTCGACTGTACTCTGATAGAAGGAAAAAAAGTCATACCACTTATTCATCCAGCTACTGTTATAGCCCCTAAATTTCAATTTCTCAATAAGAGACTTATAATATTTGATCTTAAACGTCTTAGAAATTATCAGACAGGTCTTATAGTTCCTACAGAACGAGAGATAGAGATAGAACCTACTTTTGTAAAAACTCTAGCTTTTCTCGAATATTGTAAACAGAAAGGTTTAGAAGGTAATAGAATAAGCTATGACATCGAGGTCTTCATGAATCGTGCTCATAAACAAGTTAGTTGTATATCTTTTGCAGTAAGTAATCATGCTATATGTATTCCTTTTACAGATAGTAATGGAGATTATTTTCTTCTGAGACAGGAGATAGATATATGGAAAAAAATAGCAGAGATTCTGGAAGATTCTAGAATTCGTAAGTGTGGACAGAATCTAGTCTTTGATGGACATTTTCTTCTACGTCTCTATGGTATCAAGGTGACTAATCTTGATGATACTATGATAGCTCAGAATACAATCATGCCAGATTATCCAAAAGGATTGGACTTCATAACATCTCTATGGACAGATCATCCTTATTATAAAGCTGATGGTAAAGAATTCTTCAAAGGAAGTGGAAAATATCAGAAATTCTGGATATATAATGCTACTGATAGTCTTATCTGTAGTGAGGCGATAGTAAAACAGATGGAAGAACTTGAGAAGATGGGAAACATAGATACTTATAAAGATCAAGTAAGGATAATAGAACCTCTTGTCTATATGATGGAGCAGGGTCTTAAGGTAAATGTTAAGAATATGGAAGATATAAATAGAGACTATGAAGATAAAATTAATGATTTTCAAGAACAGTTGAATAGACTTGCTGGAGAGCCTCTTAATGCTAATAGTTCTAAGCAACTCAAAAGCTATTTCTGTGATAAGAAGAAGATAAAACCCTTCACTAAGGCTGGAAGTATTACTTATGATGATGATGCTATGAAAAGACTTATCAGAAATGGAAATAAGGAAGCTAAACTTATTCAGAATATTAGAAGATATACAAAACTTAGATCTACCTACCTTGACCTGGGAAAGATTGACAATGATGGTAGGTTAAGATGTTCCTATAATCCTGTCGGAACTCGTTATAGTAGACTCTCATCGAGTAAGAACATCTGGGGAACTGGAGGAAATCAGCAGAATATACCTCATCACCTTCAAAAGATGCTAATTCCTGATGATGGTTTTGTCTACTATGCATTTGATCTCTCACAGGCAGAGAATCGTATAGTTGCCTATGTAGGAGAGGTCATTGATATGATAGAGTGCTTTGAAACTGGAGCTGATGTTCACTCAAAAACAGCTAGAATGATAATGCAGGTTTATTATAGAGGCAGTAAGACAGAGAATATAAATACAAAATCTCTGAGTCCTCTCGGTGATGGTTCTCACAACTGGAGATTCTGGGGTAAGAAGGCAAATCATGGGTTCAACTATGATTGGGGCTATAAGAACTTCTCTCTTAAGAATGAGTTGAAAGAGGCTGATGGTAAGATGATCTACTTAGCTTATCATAAGCTTTATCCTGGAGTTCAACAATCCTATCATGCTTATATAAAACAGCAGTTGAGAAATGGTAGAATTATTAAAAATCTCATGGGAAGAAAAACTCTCTTTCTAGGAGCTATCTCGGGACAGAAAGCAGATGCGACCTTTAAGGAAGCTTATAGCTGTATTCCACAGGGGACTGTAGGAGATATAGTTAATCAAAAAGGAATTAATTATATCTATTATAATCAAGATCTATTTGGGCCTATAGAACTTATGCGTCAACTACATGATGAGATAGGTTTTCAGATCCCATTATCCTGTTCTTGGTCTGAACATGCCAAGATGCTTAGGCTGATTAAAGATAGTCTAGAACACAGACTAACTACCCATAATGGAAGAAACTTTATTATTCCTGCTGAGCTTACTATGGGAATACATCTTAATAAAGATGCTGGAGTAGATATAGATTTTGATGATGAGTTAGAATATAATCTAGAATATAGTTGGAGGGCTCTAAATGACTGTAGATAAGAGAGAGTTAAATGATTGGTTTGACTCTTATACAGATTATACTCATGGAGATCCTGAAAAACCCCACTCAGAACCACCGATTAACTATCATCGCTGGATGGCTGTTTCTACAATTGCAGCTGTTTTACAACGTAAGTGTCGAATACAGTGGGGATCTATTACTTTTTACCCAAACTTTTATATTATTCTAGTAGCACCGGCAGGACAAGCTCGCAAGGGAACTGCTATGAATTTTGCTAAGACATTTCTTGATAATCTCATAATTCCTATGTCATCTGATACTACATCATTACAAGCTCTTATCAGGCGTATGAGTGAATGTACAAATACAGAAGAAGAAACAGAGAAAGGCTATTTTGAAAGTCATTCATCTCTTACAGCTTTTTCTCCTGAGTTAACTGTCTTTCTAGGATTTGCCAATAAAGAGTTAATATCCAGCCTATGTGATTTCTATGACTGTAGAAATAGATTTAGCTATGAAACAATCAGTAGAGGTCTTGAAGAGATCATAGGAGTATTCTTAAATCTGGTAGGAGCTACAACTCCTGAGTTGATTCAGGGAAGTATGTCAGCAGAAACAATAGGAAGTGGACTACCCAGTAGAATGATCTTCGTATATGAGTCAAGAATATCCAAACGTGTTATATGCCCTTTCTTTACTCTGTCAGAAGAAGGAAAGGAACTCGAACGTAAGCTCTTAAAAGATCTAACTCAGATAAGATCTCTCAAAGGAGATTTTAAGGTTTCTAAGAGCTTCCTAGATTTCTGGACATCCTGGTACGGAAACTATCCTAATGAATGTCCATTTGATCCTGCTCATTTTGGTGGCTACTGGGAGAGAAGACCTACTCATATAATGAAGATGTCTATGGTATTCTCTGCTAGTAGATCAAATAGTATGATAATAAATGAAGAAGATCTAAAACGCTCAATAGAGCTTCTAGAATCTACTGAAAAGAATATGATATTTGTCTTTAATAGGATAGGACAGAGCTCTCAGGCAGATAATATACAGAAGATAATGAATTTCGTAGGCAGATATGGAGAAGTATCTATGACCCAACTAATGCAAGAGTTTATAATGTTTGTAAGTGAAACTGAATTAGATAGTATCCTGGGATCTCTCAGAGCCTCTGGTTTTATTAAATCTCCAATAACAAGAAACACTGAGATATTCATAAAACATAATAAACCTTGATAACTATGTTCAATATCCAAACAAAGAAGAAAGAAAACTAATGACAATTTCTAAAGATGATATAAGAAAAATAGCTAACATTCTACATACGATCTATTGTAAGCAAGATCATGAATCTAAAATGGAGAACTATAATTTTACGAAAAAGTGTAAGTATTATCTGGAGAATACCATAGATAGAACGTATGAGCTACCAGAGCACAGAGAATGGCTACAACAAGCTCAATGTTTGATCTCAGTTTCTCAGCCTCTAGATGTGTTAGAGATAGTAAGAGACTTTATCAAGGTCTATCAGATAGCTGGAAAACTTAAGAGAATCAATCCGAAGCTTTTGAACTATATACTAACACTAATTAAATAGGAAGGAGGAAGAATGCAAAATGAAGAGCTGGAAATACAGATTGAGAAGGCGTTGAGAACTATAACATCAATTAAGATATCACAAAGATCTCAACATGCTATAATTAAGGCAGCTATGGAAAAGATGATTAAATGTATCTCATTGTTGAAAGATTCTATAGAAAATGTCAAAGTAAAAGAAAAACAAGTATATCAAGATCTACTCATAAAGGACGCCGAGAAGATATTAAAAAAGGAGAAAAAATGAAACTAATAAAACCTAAATATAAGATTGTACATATTCAATCTGATGCTCTTAAGCTTATAGAAAATGCCGGTCGATTATGCTATAAGAGTGAGGGAAGAATAACAGAGGATAGTGCAGAGATGTTTGTTAAGAAAATTATTAAAAGCGGTCATTACTCTGTTATTGAGCATGCGAATATTACTATTAAATTTATCTGTGATAGAGGAGTATCTCATGAGCTTGTCAGACATAGGTTAGCAACTTATAGTCAGGAGAGTACAAGATATTGTAACTACAAGGGAGGAGTTACCTTTATCCTTCCATCTTGGTATAAAGATCTAGGTGTTTCTGAATATACATATAAAGACTTAGACTCAAGTTCTATTAAAGGAGCAAGTCTCGTCTGGCTTGAGGCATTGTTAAATGCTGAAAGAGATTATATAGATTTACTTGATCTAGGAGAATCTCCTCAACAAGCTCGTTCTGTATTACCTAATAGTCTTAAAACTGAAATTTTAATGACAGCTAATCTTAGAGAATGGCAACATATTCTCAAACTTAGAACTTCCAAAGCAGCTCATCCACAGATGAAAGAATTAATGTGTCCGCTTCTATTTAAACTAAAAAAGAAACTTCCAATAGTCTTTGATGATATAAAGGTGACTTAATGTATCCAGAAACAAAAAAAGGTAAGAACTGGGAGAAGTTTGCAGATGATGTTCTTGTTCATGTAGAGACATATACTGTTCCTCAATATGGAGATACAGGAAATGATAGAGTTGATGAATATTCTATACATGACTGTAAGAAGACAATAGAGAGATATCTAGCAAGAATAGGTCGTAATGCTAGACCAGGACAAGACAAGATAGATATGATGAAAATAGCACATTATGCTAGTTTTATTTATGATAAGATAGGAAAAAAAGATGACAAATCAACAGAAGTGGGATAATAGATTCTTCGGTGTATGTAATGAGATTGCTTCTTGGTCTTCTTGTCTATCCAGAAAGATCGGAGCTATTTTGGTAAGAGACAGGACAATAATCTCACTAGGTTATAATGGGCCTCCTAGAGGTATCCCTCATTGTGGCACTACTTATCCTATTCAGCATATAAATAAACCAATCATTGGAGATTCTTCTATGTGCCCAAGACAGAGAATTGGCTTTAAATCTGGAGAAGGTCTTCATCTCTGTCCTGCTGTCCATGCTGAAGATAATTGTATTTCAAATGCAGCTAGGACAGGAGTATCAACAGTAGGCACAACTATCTATATGTCATGTGGAAGACCTTGTAAAGACTGTATTAAAAAAATTATCAATGCAGGGATAGTAGAAATTGTTTGTGCTACAGAAGAATCTTATGATGAACTATCACAATGGCTTTTAAAGGAATCTAATGTTAAAATGAGAATTAAAGATATGATATAAAATAAAGGAGGTCACATAGTGGAATTATTTTTCGATGTGGAAACGAGCGGATTTATAAAAAAAGAACTAGCACCTGGTGATCCTGATCAAGCATGGATAATGCAACTGGCTTATATCCTCAGTGATGAGAGTAGGATCTATACAGAATTTAACTCTTTGATCTATGCAGGAGATAGAGTATGCAGTCCTGGAGCTCAGAAGATTCACAATATATCTGTAAAAGATTGCAACTGGGGAGGAGTACCTGAGAACATCCTCCTTGATATTCTGTATCATAGCTTTTTTAATGCTCACATATTAGTAGCTCATAACTATTCATTTGACATAGAATTTATAGCTAATCTTCTGCAAGAGAGGGATGTGAGACAGATTCCTTACTTCTGCACCATGAGAGAATCTACTGATTTCTGTGCTATCCCAGGAAGATTTGGAAGACCAAAGTGGCCAAAGCTTACAGAGCTTTATAAGATTCTCTTCAACGAGGAGATAGAAGATGCTCATGATGCACTAGCAGATGTTAGGGCAACGAGAAAATGTTATTATAAATTAAAGGAGATCTTATAATCTACCTCCTGTTATACTCCCGGAGCCCTTTGTAAGACTCTTCTGTTTTCCAGAGGGCTCTATATATCTTCCCATAAGCATATCTATAGCAGTTCCTCCAGCCTTCTCAGCCCTATAAGCTTTCCAAATAGCCTGAAAACCAGGAAGTCCTCCGAGTCTACCAAGGGTAGAGAAGTCACCCTTTCCTAACTTAACCAACTGATCTGAAACTGGCCCTAAGAGTTCACTATCAAATTTATATTTACCACCATATACTGGAATGAATTCTAAGAGTTCCTTAGCAGCTGCCTGTACTCTAGCTCTTACACCTTTATCTTCTTTTATAACTTCCTGAAAAGCTCTTATAGGAGTAGGAATAGGAGATGTAAGATTAAGAGAGTCCTCAAAGATAGAGCTAATTATAGTAGAAGCTATTACAAAACGCATAGCTGATGCAAGAGCTTGAGGTTTTGTGACATCAGGATTCTTCAAGCCAAGAAGATGCTGAGAGATAAAATTAAAATTGGCTATAGTAAATGTACCTAGTGTTGTTATAAACTTTCCTTCAGCATGTCGTTGGATAGGTGCTCTAGCAGAAGCAGCTGCTGATCCTTGACACTGAACAACTATATCATCTGCATAGTTTTTAGAGAATTCTTCCGCTGATATCTTCTGTTTTTGATCCCTTGATAGTTTTTTATATAAAGCTTTTCCCTTAGCCTCTGCTCCGAGATATGTTAGATAAGATACTATAGAGTCAGTAAGAAAAAGTCCTTTAAAACCTGTCTGTTTGATCTTCTGCACTCCCTTTGAAATAGACTTTCCTTTAAGTCCTTTAAAAAAGGGAAATACTCTCTGAGCTCTTGTTAAGATTTCTTCTGGTGATCGAGTAGTCAAAATATTAGATTCCTTTGCAGCTCTCTTAAGCTCTCTGGGATCCAGAAGCCTTACAGCTCCTTCAGCCATAAAGCGTTCACCGAGTTTAGCATAGCTGAGATTAAGAGATGCTAACTGAACTATCACTGGTCGAGCAGCATAAGTAAGATATGATATAGCTACATTACTACTCAAAGATCTCATGAGTCTTCTGGCTTTAGGATTCTCTATAAATAATATAGATTCATGTCCCTTCTGAAAGTCCAACCACTCAGAGAGGAATTTATAAGTATTAGGAGCATTCTCAGAAAGTTTAAATTTACTACCTAACAACTCATGCATGTAGGCTATATCATAGCTCTTATGAATAGCATCTGAAGCAATCTTAGCATATACATTGAAGTTCTCGAAGGCATCAAGGATAAGATAGCCAGGTAATTCAGGTCCGGCCCTCATCTTCTCATGGCCTTTAAGACTCAGAGTTCTCCCACGCTTATCTATCTGACTAGGAATATCTCTAATTCTATCTAACCCTGATTGAACCTTTTCCATCTTATCAAAGGCAGAAATACGTTCGATCTCTTTAAGTTTCTGCATATCATGAGCCCATACAGAGTAGTTCTTTATATCTTCAAATTGCTCCTGACCAACAGCCTTTCTGGCCTTATTAATCTTAGTAAAGAGATCTTTATACTTCAACTGAAGCTCTTTATAAACAAACCTTTCTTTCTTGGTGAGTTTTGGAATCTTATCTATTCCTTGAAGTTTCAATCTTGCCACTCCATCAGGTTGTTGAGCTATACTATAAATATCTATACGTTCAGAGTGAAGCTCCCTTGAGCCAATTTTGAATGTTTTCTGAAGCTTCTTGGAATCTATCAAGAGCTTTTTAGTATAATCTGACGCCTTTTTATGAGATACAATTGCTCGTCTGTAAAATGCCTCTCTTAAAGGTTTTCCTATCCTTGTAAAGATTCCCTCAGATGTAGCAAAGATTCTAACCTTCTCTCCTATAGGAGCCTTCTTAAGTCCTGCACTTCCCAAACGCTTAAAATCTGTGGTTGTAGCAATCATCTGAGCATCCTCCCTGGATACAGCAGGAGCTTTTCGATTACCTTTGATCTTTCTCCTTGATAAGAGCTCCTTCGGATCTTGTCCTGCCTTCAACCAGTTTGTTTGCTCTGCTTCATTCGTTTTTCGAACAGAGGGTTTTGATTTAGCATCAGTTTTTCCTAATTGATCTGCTACGTTCAAATTCCGAACGGAGATTTCAGGAAATACTTTAAGGATGTCTTCTGAAGATGCTCCCCGAGAGATAAGTCCCTTGATCATGTCTTCTTTAGGAATCTTCTTATCCTTAACAGTCTTCTGTATTTTCTTAATAGTAGAAAGGTCTATACTTATTGAGCCTCGCTCATCACCTAGCAAATCTAGAATACTTGAATCAATTCTCTCTGGAGTCTCAGTTTCTACTTCTTTCAGAAGATCTTCCCAATCTTTCTTTTCTCTCTCCTCAGTCTTTTTTCTTTGTTCTTTTGAACGCTTTATAAACCAGCCATCACCTTCAGGATTTTTTATAAGCTCTCCCTTTTGTCCTAATTCTACTGCCCTATGAGATGCAGCTATTCTAGATCTCATTATCTTACCAGTCTCACTTCTAATAGGAAGTTTTGATAATTTAAAAGCTATTTCAATATCTGTTTTTTGCTTAGGAGCAGGAGTAAGGTCTGCAGTAGCTCCAGGAGGTCTTCCAACAATAGGATCTACTCGTTTGATATCGGCTGGAACTTTAACTTCTCCTAACTGTTCTATCTTCTTAACAATCTCAGACTCCTTACTAAGAGTTTCCTTTCGCTGCTTTAAGACAGCCTTATCTCCCATCTCAGCCTTGACCGCATTTATAGATTCTCTAACATCAGCCTTTGTATATTTAAAATCTTTAAGATCTTCTTTAAAGAATTCTCCCTTCTCTAGGATCTTCATTATACTATCAGTATCTTTTTGCTTTCCTAGAAGTTCCTTTATCTCTGCATAGGTTCCTATATCTTTAACAACCTGTAAATCATCTGTTATAGTAGTTTTTACTTCTTTTGAAACTTCAATCTTAGGTTTTAATACTTTAGATTTCTGTACTCTTACAGATTCTTCATAAGCCTCTCGAAAAAGCTGAGACTTAAATCCTGCATCAGCCTGAGCTTGTCCAGTTAAATCTTTGGCATTCTTAACAGACTCATTATATAGTCTTTTAAGCTCAACTGATTGTTTAGGAGTTGCTTTTTTGCCATAGGCTAATGCCTGTTCTGTCTTTTTAAATGATAGAACTGGTTCTTTCTCAACTTTAACCTTTCTCTCTCTTATAATATCTTTAAGATTCTGAATAAACTCTCCAGCACTCTCTTTATTCATGTCCATCATAGAGCGCTCACCAGTTATCTCTTTTGCAAGAACTCTCCTCTGCTGCTCGTTTAAACCTGCTTTTCTAGCAAGATCATGAGCAGAGATCTTCTGTCTCTTTGTAGGTCTTTTCAAAGCATCTTCAGGAGGTTTCTTATATGTCTTCTTAACATATTTCTGAAGAGCTTCTGGTGAGGTGATCTTATCCTTTGGTACTCCAAGATCATCTAAATACTTATCTACAATCTTCTCAGCTCTTACTATAGCAGATTTTGATATAACTGAGGGGCCTCCATCCTTTGGAAGTTTCAGATTAAGATCATCTAAGAATCTCATATAATCCTTAGGAACCTTCTTTATAGCTTTTGCTGATGAATGCATCATTTTTAGAGATGTCAACTCACCTGCAATACCCGCTGCCCATCCAAGATTAGGATAACCACTCTCAGATAACCATTCGTCGAGTTTACGAGGATAGTAGAACAGCATATCATGCATAATGATTTCAGCCAATTTAAGAGATGCTTTGGCTCCTTCTGTCTTCGGAGGATCTATCATTCCTGACCAGATTCCTGAAGCCTCATTGACAAGATCTCTAATCTCTTCAGAAGATTTATAATCACCTAGCTTACGACGTACTGAGATATCTCTAATCAAGCGTCTGTTATCTATAAGATTCTGTCTTTCTTCTGGTGTCTTAGCTCCCTCAAGCTTCTTTTTAAAAGCATTCTCATCTCCTGGATGAGGACCTTCAACAAAAGCTCTAGCAACGTTTAGACTCTTCTGTCTAACAAGCTCCCCAAATCCAGATGCAATAGAAGGAAAGAAAGAGAGAGCTCCAGCTCCAAGATGTTTACCAGTTTCAAGAAGTGCCTTAGGCTGTATGATCTGCTTGAAAGAAGGCTCTTGAGACTCTTGAGGTTCATTAACTTTTACTCCACCTCCTGTATTCTGTAGGATTTTACTATACCAATCAGTAGGAGTAGAAGTTGGAGTTGGAGTCAAATCAGAAGGCTGTTCTTGAGGCATCTGAGGCTCTTGAATAGAAGACTCAACAGGAGAAGATTCAAGGACAGTTTCACTTACAGCCCCTTCATTAACATTACTTAATATTTTATCATACCAGTTACTCATCTCTGATCCCCTTGAGCCTCTTGAGCTATCTGATCATTTTTATAAATGTTAAGCAAAATCTCACGAACACTAATACTTCTCTTCTTTGCTTCCTCTCGGATCATAGCAGAAGAAACTCCAGCTGGTAAAGACACGGTTACAGCTTTTGATTGTTTAAAACTCTTAAATCTTCCTGTAGGAGGAATACTAAGAATCATAAAATTATTCTGCAACTTATGTCCTAGATTGTTAGCAGTTTCAATAAGAGCTTGATCTGGATTTCTCATCTCTAATATATTATTAGTCAAATTCACATGAGTATCTGCATAGTAACGATACTGAGAATCATTCAATTTACCTGATGGCATCTGTCTATTCATCCAAGATGTGAAAGCATTAGGAGCAGCTATCATAAAGTTATTTAGATTTTCCTTAGATGTCATATCTTTAACAGACATTCCTTGAAGAGCTTTTGTAGCATTTATCTTCTGCTCTGTCTTCTTTGCATCTAAGATACTCTTAGACATAGCAGGATAAAAAGCTGCTGACATATTATAAGATTTACCATTAACTTCTATAGGTATTGTTCTCCTATATTCTTTAAGTTCTTCATCGGATAGTTCTCCCTGCTTGGCTCTCTGATCTATTAAACTCAGCATTTCTCTGGACTTTAAGAGTTGGTTTTTTGATACTTCATACTCTCTCCCTTGAGAATCCTTAATCATACTCTTAGGAGCCATAGCCTCTTTGAGTTCAAGCTCTTTTAAATTACTCGTAGCAGTCTGTCCTCTGATAGTTGAGAGAGCTTTAAATGTATCTATCTCAGTCTTCTTTCGAGTATCAGCTGCAATTGCTTGTTGTTTCTTCTCCTCTTGTTCTCTCCCAATCATCTCAGTAGCAATACCAGCAAAGGGATTATCTGGATCTATATTACTACCAAGGGCATCTAAGAAGAGTGCAAGCTTATCTGATTTCCAGATGCTCTTTTCTCCTCCTGTCTTCTTATCTCCATCTTGGGAGAGTGTAGATAAGATTGATGACATGAAGTTCTTAGATTGTTTAGAAGAATCAACAGGAGTAGAAACAGGAGCAGCTTCTACAGGAACTTTAGACAATCCTGAAGAATTCAATTTTTCCTCTTCCTCTCCGTCTATTGTTACAAAAGATCGTCTAGGCATTACTATTTCTCCTTTATAGGATTATTAAGAAAACATATCACTGAGTAAATGTCCATCTATCTTATAATTAAATCCGTTAGAACCTGAGGTTACAGATAGATTAGTTGGACCTGCTTGTTCTTTATCAGTCAGACCATTTATTAGTTGAGAGACATTGAAAGAGTTTTGATTCTGAGGTTGAGGTTGAGGTTGAGTCTGCTCCTGAGGCATACCAAGACCTGGAATAGGAGCAGAACTCTGATCAGTTAGAACTGGTTGTTGTGCATTTTGAGTTGGTTGTTGCTGAGGTGCTCCTAGACCTTCTATCATTTGAGCATTCTGATCTGCTGGAGCTTGTCTCTCAGATCTCCAAGTCCTGTCTACTACTATTTCCTCAGTGGTCTGAGTAGGTTCTATATACTGTGCAGATTCAGTAGTAGACTGTTGACGATCTTCAGGTATTTCATAATTAAAAGTATTAGTAGGCATTCTAACCTCCGTAATCTTTTAGAAAATCATCGGTTGTTCCAGCTGTTCTAACAGGTGATGATTGAGGCTGCTGTGGAGCAATCTGAGTTCTAGAATCATTCCCTGCCATTCCATCTATCTTATAGGAATATCCTCCAGTTTTACTCGGAGTTATAGAAAATGATGTAGGCCCTGATTGTTCTTTATCTGTTAAACCTGCTATGAGTTTCTGAATATTCATCTGTTCTTGATTCTGCATCTGACCAACCGATTGCTGATCTTGCTGAGGCCCCAGCTGCTGAGTCATACCTTGAGTACCCTGTTGAGAATCACTTGCTGTAGTACCAGTTTGAGTCACTGGCGCCTTTTCTGCTCTCCAGTCACGATCACCCTCTGTTTGAGCTGTCGGAGTTGAATCTCCAAGATAGGTAGGATCTTCTTCTTTAGGCTTAGGATCTTTATAAATAAAGCCACCTGGATCAAGAAACCTAAACCACATTTTTTTATCTTCACTATACTCTCTAGCCATTATATTTCTCCTTTTTAGTAATTAAAGATAAGATGAGGCAGCTCCTAATACACCTCCTATAATTGCTCCATAACCTCCTCCAACCTTAGCACCCGCTGCTGCCCCTGAGAGAGCTCCACCAAGAGCAGAAGCTATTTGACTCTTCTGAGGAGTTCCCTGATTAGTAGCTGATCCAGCAATAGAACTCATAACATTAGAACCGAAAGCAAAAGCATTCATATCCCAACGAGCGTCTAGTTCATCAAGTTCAATATCTTGTTTATTATAATCGACGTTTGATACTATACTCATCCTATTTGCTTCCAGTGTATAATGAGCAACAACTCGTTCAAAGTCTACTCTTGAGAATAAATTCTGAAGCATTGTAGAAGCACCACTTGCAACTAGTTCATTCCTCTGTATGTTTAGCTTTAGCTTTAGATCAGATGTATATTTAGCTACATCCCTGTCTCGCATTCCATAAATGAGGGCCTCACCAAGAACAAAGGAACTTGTCTGCACTGCATTTATATCTTGCATACCTCGTTGGAACTTAGGTAGCACTACATTATATATCTGATCATCTTGAATTGCAGCAAAGGCAGCTACATCAGCATCAATATAACTAGCATCAATAAGAGCATCAATAGTTGTTTCTGCCTGCTGCATGGCAGATTCCCAATCTGACTCATGGCTGAGAGCATCTACAAGAGCATTAAAAGCAGTTATAGCAGCATCTATATTAGATAGATCAGTAGCTGGATTATAAGAAGTAGCAGAATAATAAGGACTATTTCCAGCTCTGGCAGTTGTTATATCAGCAGCTACATCTGTTAGCCAAGTAAGATGTTGATCTTTCATATAGGCAGGATAGTCAACCTTACCAGAAGCGCTACCTCCAGAGGAAGATCCCCCGCTACTACAGCAGAGATCTACAAGACCTTCATATTCATAAAATTTCTCTGATAGAATCTCTCCAGAGTTTATACTAATTCGAACTTCTGTGTATATTTTCATCTCGTATAGTCCTCTCTTTTTCTATTTCATCAAGAAATTTAGAATAAGATTCCTCTGTCTCATTATAGATATCTAATCTCATTTCCTTTGAAATGGATCTGAGCCAATCATAACCACCTATTAGATAAGCACAATGAAATCTCAGATTATATATCATACTTCTGAGAACAAATGCAAGTCGCTTCTCATGAGTACTACACCCACGCTCAAATTCATTAGCATCAAGCCAAGCATTAGCTCCATCACGTATGATAGGTATGAGATCCTTATGATATTGATGAAAGAAGGGATTATCTTGAAGTTCTATGATAGCCATCCAGAAGGTTCTGTTGATAGTCTCATCGTTGAGCTCTTTATCCTTATCAATAAGATCATCCCATACCTGAACTATATATCCGATAGTTTCTAAGAACCTAACTGCATCAATATTATTACGAAAATACCTGAGAGAATTCAGACGATTCTTCTGATAGCTCTTTAACAACTCCTTATCATTAACAATTCCCTTTTTATCTCTTTCTTGTTTCATACAGTCCCTTTCACATTGGTAGAAATATTATAACTAATTCTTATATTATCATCTTTAAAAACACTCTTGATATAATCTATAACACTTCTATCTTCTATGCTTCCTTTAACTTCTGAGCATCCCTGATCTCTAGCATAGCTTCTCAAGATTTCTATATCATTTATATATTCAGGATCAGAATAAATACTTTCCCAGAGTTCTCCAAATCTAATATAGAGAATCTTCTCAGATGTAATTGGATCTTCTACTATCTCAGTGAACACAAGTCCCTGAAGAGTATTCTCATTATCACCCTTAATATAAACTACCCAACATTGAAGATTGTTAAGAATAAGACTCCTGAGAAGATTATTAACCCATATAGGTCTTCCAAAGGACTCTTGGATCATAGTTTTTATACATGTCCAATGACTTTTTATTTGATGGCTTTCTAATTTAAGTAACATTCATTACCGTCCTTCGTTTGGATTTCGAACGTAGTTGTTGATTATTATCTCATTAAGCCTCTGATAGAGCGTTTGTCAGGAAACTTCACCTTTACTAAGATTGAATCAAGGTTGAAGGTGGCATTTTTATAAGTTGTTCCTTTTAACTTGATATTAAATTCCCGAGCAGTTATTCTATCAGTGATCTGTCCGAGGGGACTGAGAGCTTTCCAACCAGATGACCTAAAAGATGTATCATTGTAGTTATATAAGAAATCTATCTCAGCGGATAATCCTGCATCTGTTGCTTGATAATGAATTCCATATTCAACTCCCTCAATAGTCTTCAATCCTTGTGAGCCGAAGTCAAGACGATCTGTAGATAGTCTAATCTCAGGATCAGCTCCATCTACCCAAAAGCCACAGAGAGTTCCTTTATAATCTCCTACAGATGTAGGCCTCTGATCAGTAGAATATAGTCCAAACTCAGTTAGTACATAACACTTGATACCGTTAGATATATAGAAGCTTTTTCTAGAAGGAACATAGCTGATGAAGGTCTCAGAGGCATGAGTAACAAGCTCTTTCATATATTCTCTATATCCAAGTCTTGTATTTTTAAACTCTCCATTGATCAGATTCAAATCATAGTTACAATCTATATAACAGAGGATCTCTCCATCTCCAGCTACATGATTACCGCTTCTTATACCTGCGCCAGAGAAAGGTTTCATACCGAAGGTTATAGAGGGAGAAGAAACAGGAAGAAGTACAGCTATTCCTCCATCTCCAAAGATCACAACTCCCTTAGTTAGTTTCTTAATACTATATACAATTCCCTTTCCTTGATTCTCCCAAGGCATTCTTCTACTACCTGCTACATTAGACATCTCAAAAGCTCTGAAGTCAATATGACCTATAGCAGACCAAGCAACTCCAGAAAGACCCAGAGAACTCCAATAAGGATCAGCTGAGATGATACCTCCTATCACTGCCTGACCGTTGAAGTTACATCCAGTGATAAACTTAGGGATTTTAGATGTTGGAAGATCTGTAAATGTAGCAGGATCTGTCTGCGGATTTCTAAAACAGCCAGTTATCACAGGAGTTGAACCGTTGTAGCCAAAGACAGACACAGTATAGAACTGTCCAAAGTCCATCACATTGATCTGGTCGATATAAGCTACAGGACCGAGATCATAACAAGCAGTTGCTGTCCAGATATCTGAACTATTAACGAGTTCATATAAGACAAGACTATCATTAGCAGCAGGAAAACCAGTAGCACAATCATCAGCCATGTCAACTACTGCGAAACCAAGAGTATAATATTCACCAAAAAATACCTGTGGGAAAGGCCAAGTAACATCCCAGTTTCCACAAGAAGATATGATTACATCTGCCACTTTAAACTCCTCTATAAAGTTATTATTTCAAAAACTGCAATAGGCATATTAACAAAAGGTAAACGAGAACTCCAATCAGCTGTATTATAAGCAGTAAGTCCTGGAGTTGCACTCCAACCCAAGTATAGAATATTTCCATCTAAACTAAAACGAAGGCATAAACAGTGTGAACTACGTGGATCGATGATATCAGAAAGACGACTCCAGTCAGATGTGTTGTAGACTATTAAAAAAGGATACGTATAACATGCAATAGCAAGTAAAGATCCATCAGGATTAAAAGTAATCTTACGGGGCTGACCATCTGTTAATCCTAATGCTATATCATTATAACTCCAATCAACTGTATTAAAAATTCTAATACGACCAGAGGGATAATCTTGATTTAGAACAACCATAAGACTATCATCTGGACTAAATACTATCTGTATATTATCATCAGGGGTTCCACTTTCATAAAAGACCTGAGTATTATCAGATCTCTGATAAACATAAGTTCTAATGGATGAGACAAAACCTAGAAGCAGTCCATCATTACTATAAGCAAAGGCATCTCCACCGCCTACAAAAGGCCAACTCCATTTTCTTATTTGTACTTCTAATTGGCTATAATAAAAAGGCCCTTGATAACCATCAAAACCAGCAGCACTTAAAAAGTTACCGTCAGGACTAAATTCCATCTCTTCTAATGTATTATTATAATCAGTAAACATCGAATCATCGAAGATATTTGTTATAGGCCCCCAGCTAGTAGTATTACCACTTAATCTTAAGAGTCTAACTCTAGGCGCTGGAGCACTCCGGTGGCCTGCAATAGCTAACCATTTTCTATGTCTACTATATGCCATATACCTAGGATTAAAATATTCAGAATAGTTGATGTTTAGAGGAAGTTCTTGCCCTTCTGTATTAAATACTGATATAGCATGATAGCTATCAAAACCAGTTATAACTACAGCAGGAACCATTGAAAAGCCTAAGAATTCATTAAACCCCTTATCGCCGCTTCCAATCTTTTTAATTGCTGTATTCTGTGTACCCTTAACACAATATCCCCAAAGGCTATAACTCGAATATTCATCATACCAAGAATCCAATACACAGGCATTCCAAGGGCGATCAATAGAATAAGAGTTATCCCACATAGCTGTTTTTATCTTATTTCCAGGAGTATAGCTCATATTACCATTATGAAGTCATTGTAGAGATTATCAAGATCACTATCTATAAAACCTGTCTTCGTCAGTTTAAGAGTATGTCCACCAACAGTGACATAGCTGATAGCAATATTACCATCTACATCAGTAGTTCCCTGAAGGGAACCGTCTATATAGACAGAGACAGTCTGAAGATCTTCTAGAGTAATATAATCATTCACATTGATAGTGATAGAACGAATTACAGATGACAGAGCCTCTTGTCCAGTTCCACCGAAAGAAGCACTCTCATTCATAGAAGTTATATACTCATGAAGTTCTAATCCGTTCTCTGCCGGAGCAAGATTATGACACTCTATCAGAGACTCATTTTCTCTTGGATTATTTGAGAATCTCCTGAGACCTTTATAGAGAGAATTTTTTAGTTTAAAATTAAATTCCTTCATCAAGGCTCTCCAGTTTTAAGAGTTCTTCTAGCATTAGCTCCCTCACCTGACTATTAGATCGATCAAACTGAAATAGAATAGTAAGCCAGATATCTTCTATCAGATGAGCATCAGAAGGCTCTACTCCGATTGAAAAGAAGTTAGTGTCTTCAATAGATAGATTAATATCTTCAACCACTAATGGCTTTCGAGTCTCAAAAGTATATTGATGGCCAACACCTTTTAAAGGTTCAAACTTACAGAGGATCTTAACAGATTGCTGTTCTTTATATTTACCCACAGCCAGACAAACTTTTGTCAGAGTCCCTTTTGGAAGAATTCCCTTTAGAATAATTCCTGAGGAATCTGGAGCATCTACATGATGAAAGATTACAGAAGGAGGAAAGATCCCAACTACCTTCTCATGCATTCTCCTGGCGAGTCTCTTCAAAATCACCTCTGTATGTTTGAACTTCTCTTCTGTATTTTTACCTTTAATGGTTATTTGAGCACGTCCTTCTTTCATAATCAACCCTCTATTTGAATTATGTCTGTTACTTCTTCCTCAACAGTATCCTTATCAAGACCAATCAGTTCATCTTCAATTGCAGCTTTCCAATCCCTTGTTCCCTCAGAGTTTCGGTTGAATACTTCTACCTGATACAAAGCAGCTTTGATAAGAATAGCAGGCCAATTCTCTGACCAATAGCTGATACTTGTATCAACAGTTAGAGCATCTGAATAGAAGAGACCTTGCAATTCAACTACAATAGTCTCATCAGGCGGAGCAAAGATCAGAATACCACTCAGAGCATCACTGCTATCTTTTACATAGTTGAAGAAGACTCCAAGAGCTTCTTTATCAGTATGTAGAGTAGATCTTAACCTAGCAGGACAATAATAGAGAGGAGTTCCAGAATCAGTTGCATCTACCCGAGCAGAAAATTCCCTATATAGCCAGGATAGATCTTTCTTAGCCAGTTGAGATCTTCCCTCAGTATTATTAATCCATACCTCTTTTATTGCTCGACACTTGTTGAATGTTAGATACCAAGCACCTGAAGAGAGTTCCTCAAAAATAGTATTAAGAGCCTTAGGATTGAAGTAATATCTATCAAGATAATCCTGTCCAGCCTGAATGAAGAAATCTGCTCCGTTATCTGCCCAATCAGTTGTATCAACAACTAGATCAAAACGACCTGAGAGTTTAACAAACTGTTCTCGAAGTTCTAAGAGATTCATTTTAAACCTTTCCGTTTATTTAAAAAAGAACCTGCAGAAGTTTCCTTATTTTGTTTTTTATGTAATGCTTTTTTTACAGCATGCTTCTTTTTCATAGCAGCAGCTCCAAAAGCACTTCCAGTTTTTTCAAGTCTATGTACATGAGTATCAAACTCTGCCTGGGTCTCTGTATAATTAGATCTTTGAAAACTAGGTAAGTTTTTTTTAGTCTTCTCAGATACAGTTCTTTTAGCCTTTTCTTTAGAGGTCATTATTTCATCTCCATTCGGAATTTGAACAAAGGGAGAGTTTTAGCTCTCCCAATGTTCGGTTAAATGGTTAAGGGTCAATGTTTAGGGAGTTCCATTATCAGAACCAAAGCCTGTAAGATAACCTGTCTTCGCAAAATGATGAAACTCAAGACCAGCCTCAGTGAGATATTCCTCATCTGTTCCATCGATCCGGTTACGTCCTGTATTCTGCTTGTCAGGATCAGCATAGAACTGAGTATCATCAATATAACGATAGTTGAGATCTTCAGGATCAAAGACAACCATACAGTTACGATTAGTTACCTCATAGCTGAACAATGGATGGATCTTGATGTGAAGATCTCCAAAGGGAGTAGTCCATGTTTTAACCTTGATTCCATAATCAGTTGTAGTTGACTTAAACTCATAATTACCATATTCCTTGATGAGTTTATTAATAGCCAGAACAACTCCAGAGCCTGCAAAGGCAAGACGATCTTGAGAACCATAGCGGAAGATTTTCTCCAGTTGAATATCAAGCCATTCCTCACCACCTGACAACCAAGAGGTATCAGTGAAGTCAGTATCAGAAGAAAAGTCAGAAACATTACCACTGTTATCAATAACTGTCCTGACGAGACCAGCAGTTGTTCGCTCAGGTTTACCATTGTCTCCGATACCCTCAGTTTTTATCCCCCAGAGGAAAGATTTCTCCATCTCAATAGAGTGAAGTTCCAAACATTCACGCTTGGCTTCCTTATACTGATCACCAGTCCGGAGTTTGGTCTTCCGAGCAGTACGTGTAATACTCAGAGGAGTTCTGAAGATCTGAGTATAATTGTAATGCTTCGTCGGATCATAGGCAATTGCAGAGGGCATTGTTCCACCCTCAGGATTGATACTACCTATGACAAGAATCCTGTCACAATCTGCAATACCAGTAGTTGTCGGATCAGCCTCAAGCAGTTTTACTGCAATGTAGCTAGAAGCTCCATTGAGAACCACACTAACAACTTTTGCATTGGTATCATCTTCATAGTTTGTAGTATTTCTTAGCAGCACCTGATGACCAGTTCTGAACTCTTTGCAAGCAGCTTCAGTAGCTATCTTACAATACAGAACATTTCCAGCTACTCCACCAGTGGTATAAGCACTACTGAGAACATCTGTATATACATTGTCTACAGTAGCAGCTTGTGTTGCCAATGACTTCGTCCACCAGGAGTATTCAGCATCATCTGTTGATTCCTCTTTCATCATAGAAAGTATCGCTGTTAATGGAGCATCTCCATTTGGATATAAGAATAATACTTTCTGTCTCCAATTTTTTGGGCGCTGATCTTCAACCCAGTCACCTGTACCTCTCATTCCGAGAAAAGCCATATCATTATCCTTTCATTAAATAATTAGTTTAATCCGCTACTACAACCTTGCTTAAAGGTGAAAGCGGTTTATAAGACATACTCCAAGCTATCACTCCAGTCTGAGCAGCACTTCCCAAAGCCTGAATAGTTCCAATAGGGCAGAGCCACTTCACACTCGGAACATTGGCCAGTCCTCCAGCGGTTGTTGGAGTTAATACACTTGGAGCAGCAGCAGTAAAAGTATAACTTGTACCCTTAGCATCTGTATTGATAGCTACAGTTGTAGACAAAGCAACATCACCACTAGGAGCTACTACAGCCTCCTGAATGGTCATATTAGCAGCTCCACCTATGATAGTAGTTACAATACCAACAAACTCCATTACCATAATAGGTCCTCCAGTTATGACAAAAAGATCATCATCACCGTTGAGGACTGCTCCATCAGCCTTAGCCAGAGTAATTTCAGCTCCAGCTAATCGCTTTAGATAAGCCATTATAGTAACATCGTCAGCTATAACAGTTGCTGCCACATCCTTTTTATTCCCAATGACCTGATTCATGAAACTATTTGCAGTATTATCTGCAGCAGGTCTTCTCAATCTTTCTAATTCTCGTCCCATGTCATCCTCCGTTCGTTAATTGAACATAGTTATACAACACCATCAAGACGGGTTAACCATGCAACTCCAGTAGAATATAGAATCAAATGATCTCCATCTGCATCCATATCACCGTCAGTATACTCACTTCCAGTCTCTCTCTCATAGAGAGAAATGTCACCTCCAGCAGCACCCGTTGGAGCAACAATGTAATAATGCTGACCAACAGACTCTACCAAGGATGGAAGTGTTACTATAGCTACTGCATCCGCTGCACTTGAGACTGCAGATAAGACATTATCACTCGGCAGCATTTGATATGTAGGACTTGCGGTGGTTAGCAATATATGCTTCGGAAGTCCTTCTAAATCTCTTTGTGTATTCTTATTAGATCCACTTACTCTATCCATAATTTAACCTCTCTTTCCTCTGATTTTAAAGTTCATCCAACTCTCGTTGAAGTGAAGATTTCTTACGTTTTAGATTATTTTTCGAGCTTCCCTTGGATCCAGCAAAAGCTACATCCTCCACAGAAGCAATTTCTTTATTTGTATTTACTGTATTAGCAGACATTCCAAGAGTCTCTCGTGTCTTAGCAGCAGTATTTTTAAATATCTTATCAATACCCCATTCTGGATTATCTTGTTGTAGTTGTTCTGCACAAGCCTTTACTACAGACCTTACATTAACAAGATCTGGATTATCACTATAGAATCTATCCGACTTCTGTTTTACAAAAGACTGTTGTTTTACTTGGGACATTACTACATCTGGGATATTTAGAAGAACCTGTTCAGTAGTCTGCTTCTGTACTCTTTTTATAACCTCATGTAGAACCTGATTAAAAATAACAGGATTAGAAGCTAAGTCATCCATATCAACATCTTTTATAAAGTCATATACTTCATCTTTTATCTTCTTATCATCAGTCTCTGCTTTCTTAACATCAGCTCTAATGGGAGAGACTAAGCCATTAAGACGATTAATTTCTGTTAAAAGAGTTTTAATCTGAACAGCTTCTGAAACAGGTTCAAGAGTTTCTTTAAAAATTTCCGGATCGTCTTTATCAGTTTCTGTAGTTTCTATAATATTACTATCAGATTTTTCCTCTTTTTCCTCTTTTTCCTCTTCTTTAGTTTCCTCTTCTTTAGTTTCCTCTATCTTTTCTTCTGTTTTCTTTTCTTCTGTTTCAGCAACATCCTCTTCTACTGTATCTAAATCATTAATCTCGTCCAGCAAAGAAGTATCATCAGTCTTTTCATCACCCATTAGTCTTCTCCTTTCTATTTAACATCTTCCTGTTTAACATCTTCTTTTAAATTCATTAATAGAGTCTCTGGAAGATTTGCAAGATTTCTAATAGCCTCAGCACTTCCACCAAGTCTATCAAGAGCTTGATGAGAAAGTTCACTATCAAGATTCTCTAATCTCATATGAATCTCACTTAGCCAAATCTTCAACTCTAATTTAAGATCCTTCCACACAGGAGAAAATTTAATAAAATCCTCTAACTGACTTGTAGTTGAGCATAAAGATTTATTAAGATCATCCATTATCTACCTCCCATCCCAGGAATCTGATTTGTAGGAACTATATTACCTTCCTGTACTTGTTGTGCAACTTGTTGATCTGGTTGTTGCTTAATCCTTACAAACTCATCAATATTCTTCGCTCCACTATTACGTGCTATATGTTTAAATATCTTAACTATATCAAATTTCTGCTGAAGCTCTGGCTGACTTGCTAGTAATTCAAACATCTTTACCCAGACATTTGAGAAATTACTTCCTGGAACTGATCCGTCTCTTATCTTAACATCATAATCAACTAAAATGTCAAATGGAGATGCCTTTATATGAGACACATTTCCATATTCAGCATGAAGAACCTCATGCCAGCGGCCAGTAGTGGTTAGTGAGAGTTCCTTTGTCATAAACTGTTGAGTATGATGAGCAAACATATAACCAATATCTTGTAAGGCTTGCACACCTATAACCTTAGCAATTCTCTCAAGACGAGTAAATCCACCTTTTTGAGTACCCTCAAACTCTTTTCCAGTCAGTCTCTCAGGTCCACCTTGACGAAGACTTCCCATAGACCAAGAATCTGTTGAGGCAATCTTATCCATAGCCTCTCTTATAAGCCCTGCATCTGATATATGTCCACGAGTTACATCTGTTACTGCAAGTTGCATAACAGAATCCTTTACTCCTCTTCCCCAAGCTGGTCGTCTTGTTCTTATTATCCCCCCTGCTTTTCCATTCTGGATATCAGGAACATTGATAAGATAAGGATCAACAATAAGAGTATCATTGATTACTTTCCTAATATTCTTTACATGAGTATTAAGCATCCAATCTAAAGTATGTTGGAGACCATAGAGAGTCTCTATTCGAGATATAGGAGTAGTACTATAACCATCAAAGTCAGGAGCAGCCACAGCAATAGGAAACATATCATGAGTAAGACCTATCGGACGAGCTTCTATCACAACTGCATCTGAAGCAACTGCAAAATACCACTTTTCTGGTTGATCACTACTTCCTAATTTCCACTCTTTTGGAATAAGTTTAACATACATCCTTATTACATCATAAGGATTTGATACGTTGTTATTATAAGGACCTGTAGGAGCTCCAGCTTTCTTATTCCTCTCTGACTGTTCTGTAGTGTAGATAGAAGTCTGACGACCGTTAACAGCCTTTAGATACTTAACATTAAAGATATTTCCTTTTGAGAGAAGTTCATCTGAAAGAAGATCCATATAATTAGTATGGTCAATCCAGCCAAAGTACTCCCCATCTTGAACATTTGCTATTGAGATATTTGGATCTGGAAGACAGAGATATGGATCTATATTAGAAAGTTCATTACCTTCAAAGATTATAGATTCTTCTAAAACCTTCTGTTGTACATCCTCTGAGAACCATTTTCTCACAGTATTCTTAACAATCCTCTTTCCTTTTACAGTTTTCCAACTAGGAGCAATAACCCCAAAACCATAAGAAAGAGAATCTCTAAACATTGTATGAAGATTCAGAACTATCTTAGATTTATTACAGTGGAGATCTATAATCTTCTCCATCATTATTGCCCCCATTGTATCCTCTGGAGAAACACCTTCATAGCGGAAGATAGGCTCCTGATAAAAGGCAGCGAGGAGATATCCAAGAATTGTCTCAAGGATAGCATAAGAATAAGGATATATAATAGATACAGGTTTTCTATGATCCTTATCAATTACTTCTTCCTCAGCTGAATCAGTATCTATATAAGTTGTCAGAGTTTCATCAATCTTGTTCCAAGAGTCAAATCTAATAGATATTGAATTTGCTGATTCTCTCGCTCTCTTCAACACCTCGTTTACAAGAGAGTCATGAAGATCACTACCTGGCTTAAGATCAAGATCCTCTCGATACTCATAATCAAAGTTAGCCCTGCTCAGTTCACCTATATTTCTTCTCGTATTTGGATCTAATATATAAGGCATAATATATTCCTAGTCATTTAAAACTCCACAACCATTAGTCTTTCTTAATTCAGCCATTAGAAGATTTAACTTACTCTTAAGATCATCACAGTAATCAATAGTACCTAGTAGAACTGTTCTTATTTCTATCACATCAGCCCGGAGGAGATTATAATCTGTCTTTAGTTCATTTATTAAAGTCTGTTCAGCTAACCCATAAGTAGCTGTAGCATCTGCAGCTACTACATCAGAAGATGTTATAGAATTAGGATCTGTCTGACTTGTAGCAAGAGCTGCAATAGAGGTAGCTCCAAGAAGATCTGTAGCTGAGAGCTGTGCCTGAATGCTCTTTAGCACATTATCGAAACCACCTTCTGCTACAACAGTACCAGAAGTTGCAATTCCCTGATAAGCAAGTCCAGTAAAATCTCCTGAAGGATTTCCATCCTCATCAAGATCATCTATAAGATCAGTATCATCAAAGATAAAGGGGCCTATAGAACCTACATATGTTTTTTTCTCAGCCAATATGACTCCGTTCAAAATCCAAATGAAGAATAGATATCCTACTTATTATTCAGATGCTCTTTTCTTCAGCATTAAAGTAAAAAACTCCAGCCATTGATGCAGCACCTGCAATAAAGCCAACAACAATATCTTTTATCTCATCTACGATAAACAATGCTGTACAGAGAGTTATTAAAGGAATAAGGAATCCAAGAGCTCTTGTAACTACCCTAATCAATTCTAGTTTATCAATCGGCTTCTGTTCCATACTTTCCTCCAGAGAGCTCTATCCCACTAATAAAACCCTCAGCGATAGTTTTAACTATACGCACTTGTTCCTCATCCAAAGGAAGATTAGGTTTGATCTCAATAATATCAATCAAATCTATGATATCTGCAACAAGAAGGGGCTCACCTATGTGTTGTTGTAGGAGCTCATGAATATAATATTTCAAAGCTTCTGGTTCTTCATTATCTATATCAACAAGTACCATAGTACAAACTTTATGAATCTCCTTAGCAACAACAGGATATTTGAATTGAATCTCCGCCCCGATTCTACGTGCTGATATCTTTGATATTACTTCTGTACTCTCAATCTTCTGTGTCATCCAAGCACAAGCTGAAAGAAATATACCTAAGATTATCAACATAAATAAAGTATTTATTCTTATCATATTATTCTCTCCTTCCAAAACCAAAGCTATAGGATCTTTTCCAAAAGGACCCACCGCCTGCTCTAACGCCTGCATACATTATCTGAGCTACTCCGATATCATTAGTAATCTTAACAATATCTATCATGAGCTCTGCATCAGCTATCAACCTTGCCTCTTCATTATTAGGATGATTACCCCAATACTTCAGATCATGAATAAAGCAAGCAGGATAGAGATTGTAATCCCTCCAGGTATCTGGCCACCCACCGCTGCACCCGTCGCTTTTGAATGGATTCTTAGGTGGATCCATATCTATCAAAGCCCATAGATCGTAGAGATAATAGTCAGCACAGATGATTCTAATCTCATCTATAGTTACTTCTTGACCTTTTGGTGGTAGTGGAGTTTTCATTATTTTAATCTCCTGTAATAGTCACAGTAACACTAACTTTAAAACCTTTCGGAACTGCCGGTGCAGAGAAATTAAAATACTCTGACACTTCATTGGAAAAGTCTGACTCATTTCCATAGTTATCATAGGCAGTTAGCACCCAATAGTATTTGCCACCTTCAGTTATCTGGATAGTTGCAACTTCTGTCCCTACTGAAATATCAGCAATTGCTTTATCTGCCCCCTTTACATAGACTCCCGAAGCCTTTGACTGATACAGACGATAACCCTTAAGATCAGACTCAGTATTAGGA
>LGVF01228970.1_pt1 | contig 44965 bp, 71 predicted proteins | sample 469901 | NCBI WGS metagenome assembly LGVF01 (sample SAMN03893561, study PRJNA290197) | marine sediment metagenome | material: sediment; isolation source: combined push core samples #3730, #5133, and #5579 collected at Hydrate Ridge | place: Pacific Ocean: Hydrate Ridge
GTATTTACCACTGAGCGCGTAGTAGATACATATAACGATTATATACTCCGTACACACATGGTATTAGTAAATGAGTCTTATATTGATATTAAAGATAGATGGACACGTAAAAATAGAAATCATATCGTAGAAGGTATTAAAGGTTTAATAACAGATTCTTCTCAAGATGTGAATCCAAAATTTGTAATACCTTTCACTGCAAAAAGTTATGTTAACTATATATTTGCGTCTAATAATCTTGCAGCTGTGCCTATAGATACTAATGATAGACGATTTGTGATATTAATATTAACTGCTAAACAGCAAACTACGGCATTTTATCATAGTATGTGGAATGTTACACGTAGAGAGTATGCAGCGTACGCAGTAAGAGAGGGTTTATTAAAACGAGAAATAAAATTGGTAAAACAAGGATTAACAGCGCATGCGTTAGATGATGATAAGTTAGCAGTGATAAAGGCTAACAAGTCCTACATTGAGGAAAAGGTTGAGGAATCCATAGAGAACCATGAATTCGTGTTCTTAGCAGATATTATAGTATTTGAGTTATTTGCATGGTATATACTAGAAAAAGTAGAACCTGGGATGTCATTAGAGAATATTAAAAGTGTGTTTAAATATTATTGTAGACCTATCTATATACAAGATAAAAAAATAAATCGGCAGTGTACGGTAGATTATCCAAGTTTGAATTTGAATAAAGGGTTTATATCTGGCGGCAAATCACGTAAGGGTTTATATACTTGTAGAGACTATGATAAATATGATACGCGAGGTAGGAAGTTCTCAATGGATCATTTAAAAGCACAGTATTATCAGAATTATGGTTGTGTAGAATCTAAAGTATCAAAAATAGTAAATATAGGGAGTGTATGATATGGATATAGAGATATTAACTGTAAAGAAGAAACTTACAAAATCCTTATTAAACCAAATGAGATTCCCATCGTTAGAGGTATTGAGATATGGTGAGCCTCTTGGTTATTTAATCAATATAATAAAAGATAATTATCAAGCTATTTTAATTAAGCATAAATTAGATTATTATATAATTTCTACACATTATAAAAAAGGTGAAATATTAGTATGTAGAAAAACAGGTCAATGGTCACAAATAAAAAAGTTTGAAACAACAATGAAATGCGATGACTGGTGGAAAGCGTATCAAAGAACGTGTAAATTAGCTAAAGATCAGATTTATGTTTAAAATATATAAATCGAGCGTTTTAGTTCAGTAAAGGATATAAGGTGAAATCATATAATTGTAAATATTGTGATACTAGTTTTACAACACGTAACCATATGGTTATGCATGAGTGTTGTTGTCCTTATATTGGAGTTAAAAAAGGATATAAACTCTGTAAAACCTGTGGAAAAGAGAGATTATTAAAAGAATTCAATAAGAATAAATCGAGATACGATAATCTAAATGGTCAATGCAAAGAATGCACAAAGAAGTATGTAAATAGCTGGTTATCAGATACTTTCACAGAAGATTTCTCCTCATATTAAGAATATTCATTTTTTTATTTACATTTTGTTATCAATATTATAATATAAAATTAAAAGTATGGATGAGTGGTGGAATTGATAATTAGGATATTTTAAGAATATCGGATCAAAGTGATTATCATTGGTATACACATTATAAATACTAGAAATTTGTAAGTTTGATATAGCATTATTTTATATTAGTGGAGCGAGAGCGTAGAAGTAATGACATATAAATAATGATAAAAACTTATTGTAGGTTCGAATCCTACCTCATCCGCTTTAAAATACATGTTCCCGTAGTTCAAAAAAAGGTAAAGAACATTAGACTTTCAATCTAATTACATGGGTTCGAGTCCCACCGGGAACACCAGCTAAATAAGGAGATAATAATGATTACAATTAATGAAGTATTTGCTTGGAATCGTGGAAAACGATACATTGGAGATAAAATGATATCAATAAAAGAAATAAAAGATTTTGCAGAGGAAAATGAATGTTCAGATATTATAGCAAAACAAGTTTTAGTTAGACAAAGATTTTGTAATGAGCTTAAAGCAGATAAATCTATTGAAGATCTTGCTAATACGCTAATAAAAATACTAGATTACGAATTTGGTGAATATAATGGTTAATATAACAAAAGAAATACAAAATCTTTATGCAATAAATAAGAAAACAAAGAAGATAAAATCTATAAATTTACTTTGTATTGGGAGTAAACAGTTTAACGGTTCAGATGATAAATATGGGGTATGGCACAATTATTCAAAACGTAATGACTGGGAAATTTATATTAAAGGAGATGAATTATGTCAAAAACTTTTGAAGAATGTATAAAACAAGGAGGAAAGGTAAGAACACGTAGTTTATCAAAAGATAGATATCAAATGGTTTGTATTTTCAAAGGTAGAGTATATCCAGGTATAATTTATAAAAAGCAGAAATCAAAGAGAGTGATTAATGACAAAGTATAATAAATCTAAATACCCACGAATGACGTGTGAATACTGTGGTTATACTATAGGAATGAATGCATATGCACGTAGTCATGGTGATATTTGTGCTTACAAAGATGCTAAAAAAGGTTTTAAGTTTTGTAGAGTTTGTAAAAAAGAAAAATCATTAAAAGAATTTAATAAAGTATCTTCTCGTACATATGATGGATTAAACCAATCTTGTAAAGAATGTGCATCTATAAAGAAACTCAGTTGTCCATATTGTGGTAAAACAATAATCACAAGTTATACAAATCATAAACTTGTAATAAAAAGAGAGGATTAATATGAAATGGATAGAGTGTAGTAGAAGAATGCCAGAAGATGATATGAATGTCATTGTTTGGGCCGTACCATATGATAATCAGTGTAATTCCTTCTTTCATGTTGATAGAACAAGAAAAGGTATGTGGGTATGTGCGTCAGAAGTTACTATAACACATTGGATGAACGTGGAAAAACCTATTTAAAGAAAGGAGTAAGTATAATGGCTCTAACTAAATATGAGAGGAATAAAAGATGGCGGAAGAATAAACCTCAAATATGGTTAGCAAGTAAAAAAAGATATTATGATAAATCAAGAATGACAGCATCTAATGCAGGTCAATACTGGACAGCAGATGATATACAATTTGTAATAGATAGAAAATTTCCAGATTCTTTTATTGCAGAAATAATAGGTCGATCTGTAATGGCTATTCAAATGATGAGATTACGATTAAAGAAAAAACCTATTTAAAAGAAAGGAATAAACATAATGGCCTTAACTAGATATGAAATAAATAAAAGATGGAGAGAAAGAAATCCAGAAGTATGGCGTACAGGTTTAAAGCGATACCGAAATAAATCACGACTTACAGCGTACAACTCAAAACAGAATTGGACTATAGAAGATTGTATCATGGTAACATTTAAAACTCATCCTGACGGTATATTAGCAAAGAAAATAGGTAGATCTATATGTGCAATTCAATCAATGAGATTAAGACTTAAAAAAAGAATATGAAAGGAAATTATATGTTCGCATTGGATATAGAAACAGCACCAATAAATCCAACAGATAAACCATATGCGTTAGAACCATTTAGATATCATCAAGGTTTAGCCCATATTACTTCAATTGCTGTATCAGGACCTGATAATTATTTAAAACAGATCACTAATATGGAAGAATTATCAGATTTATTAAGTATGCTTAAAGGTAAAAATGTATATGGTCATTTTACTTTATTTGATATTACATGGATGTTAGCTGTAAGTGGTAATTTTTCATTAATAGAGAATATAACGTGGGGTGATACAGCGTTATTAGCTAAATGGATATTAAATTCACAAGAAATAGAATACGGTAAATCAGAACATCATAATTCAACAGGTAAGTTTTCATTTTCTTTAGTCCATTTATGTGAAGTATTTTTGCAAGATCATCCAAGACTTAAAGAATTTGTCAGTATGAAAAATGAACATCAAGATTACGATGGTGGTAAAGATAAAGATTACTGGTTAGAACGTGGTTGTTTAGACGCAATAATGACAAGAGATTTAGCTTTAGTATTAAAAGATAAATTACCAGTAAGTCAACGTCGTGGGTTTTTAATAGAGCAGAATATTTTACCTTATGTAGCACGTAGTTGGTTACGAGGTATACCATTTGATAAAGAATATTACGATAATTTAGCACCGAGAATTGATTCTGCTCAGAAATTATTATTACGTAAATTGGAATTATCTGGTACACTTATTACTTCTTCTAAACAATTAAGTGATTATCTATTTAATTATTTAAAACTTATTCCAATTAATCGAACTTCTAAGGGTCAAGGTAGTACAGCTGCAGGTGATTTAAAACTTTTAGCTTTAAATTATGCTAATTCGGGTATAGGTCCACAATTGAAACGAATTCTACAATACAAAAAATTAGCTACATTGAAAAGTAAATATGTAAATGGATTTCAACAAGTATATGATTATGTAGGTGAGGCAAAATGTTATAGTGCACCGAAAATATTTGGTACTTACACAGGTCGTTTTACATATTCATCTAAAACATTACAAAAAGGTAATTTTAAAACATCAATAGCTTTACATCAAATACCAAGGAAAGGACCTATAAAAAAAGGGTTGATAGCTTTTCCAAATAGATTATTGGCTTTAAATGATGCAGCACAACAAGAACTGAGGTTGGTAGGTCAGTGTTCACAAGATCAACATTTAATTAATGGTTTTAATAGCGGTATGGATATGCATTCATTTATGTCTGCATTTATAGCCGGTGAAGCATATGAGAGTTTCTGTTTGAGATTGAAGAATGAAGAATCTGATGCAGTAAATTTTAGATATGCAGGTAAACTATTAAATCTTTCATGTCAATATAGAATAGGTGCGACATCATTAAAAAGAAAGTTTTTTGAAACCTATGATATAATTATAACGGATCAACAAGCTAATATGTATCTCAATTTCTATAAACGTAGATACCCTGGTGTAGTACAATATTGGAAAGACATTGTAATAAAAGCACGAGCTTCTAATTATGCAGAAACTCTTGGTGGTAGGCGTTTTGGAATAACAAATTGGGCTGGCAATAAATGGAGTTCTGAGTCTTCAGCGATTAATATGCCTATTCAAGGTAGTGCTGCAGATCATAAAGAAGCTACATTATGGATGGTTAGTAAAACTTTTCCGGATGTAAAGTTTATGTTAGATATTCATGATGAGTTAATATTTGATTTACCAAATGATAAGGATTTATGTAAGGAGGTTATATATTACACAAATAAAATTAATTATTCAGAATTGTGGAATAAGGAATTAGATGTGAAATTACCGTTTGATAGTTTAATAGGATATAATTTTGCTGAAAAGGAGTCAATAGTATGAAAGTGGAGTTCTTCATCTAATTCTATGTTTATATGGGAGAGAGTTTATAGAAATGGATATAAATGGACACCCTTTATAATGGCTAAAATACGATATAATAGGAGAAAATAATGGCAGATTTAGGAGATGAGGTAGAAGACACAGTATCTGGATATAGAGGAATAGTATTCGCGAAACATGTATTTCTTTTTGGTAGTGTTACACTATCAGTACAACCACAAATAGATAGATATGGTGTTTTACCTGATGCTGAAAACTTTTATGAATCACAATTAAAAGTAATTAAAAAAGGTAAACAACCTGAACGAGAAAATACTTTGATACATAAAGGGAATTTTACAGTAAAAAAATAAAGGTGAAGAATGAAAAGATATAAATTAAATCGTGATATTACTAAATGGGAATTTTCACGGTTAAACAGACAATTAAAAAAAGATGATATAGTTTATGAGTATACTGATAACACATACGGTAGTGTCTTAAAAGATAACTTACCTGTTACTTATTCTATCGATGACGGTTTATTCTTTGAACTTCCTAAATCAATGTTAATTGAGATAGAAGAAGAAAGAAAAATAAATACATTAGATGGAAATAAACACAAATTGAATATTGGTCCATATGATCCGGATAGAGATACAATAAAAATAGAAGGTACAATTTATAGTGGTGATCTTTTTAGAGCATTTAGTTGTTTTTCTGATATAGTAGGTCAAATTCTGCGTATAGATAAAAAAGAAAATGGAGTGATTACAGTAACAAATCTTAGTCGTTCTTAAATAAAGAAAGTATAAATAAGATAATTTCAAAAGGAGTTTAGTATGATAGCATTAAGTTATAGTCGATTAAGTGTATATGAACTTTGCCCATATAAATTCAAATGTCAGTATATAAGTAAAAATTACCCTGACGATGGTGATAATCCAGCTTTTATACGTGGTAAAAAGATGCATGATCAATGTGATAAATATATCAAATTTAAAACTGGTAGAATAAATAAATACGATCCTCTTTGCGATGAAGTTAAAAGTGTTATACCAATAATTGATAATATAATATCGCGGTATAAGATTGTATTAGCAGAACAAAAACTAGCTCTAGATTCTAGTTTTAGTAAATGTGACTGGTTTAGTAAAGCAACTATATATAGATCTATATTGGATATGACAGCAATAAATGAGAATGAAGCTATTATTATAGATTTTAAAACTGGTAAAGTTCGTAAATATGATAACAAACCTACTGGTCAATTACATTTGACTAGTTTATTTATTTTTACACTGTATCCTAAAGTTCAGCGAATATCAACAGCTTATTTATTTCTTGATCATAAAAAAACAATAACGAAATCGTTTGAACGAAGTCAATTTGAAAGTTTGAAGAAACCTTTTATGGATTTACTTGTACAAGTAAACGCTGAAAAAGAATGGCCTCGAATAAAAAATAAGTATTGCGCTTGGTGCAAACTTACAGATTGTGATAATTGTATACCATTTTAACCTTAAAAAGAAAGGAAAGAAATGAGAATTGTAGAACCAAGTATTAGTTTACTTTGGATAACAGCAAATCCAGAAATAATGATTGAAAATGCTGGTCGTACTTGTTATAAAAGTGAAGATAAAACTACGGATTTCTCTGCTGGTGAGTTTGTTCGTAGAATGCGAGATTTAGGTCATCATGCGATGCTTGAACATGCTTCTGCTTCTTTTCGTATTATTACAGATCGAAGTATATCGCATGAGATAGTTCGTCATCGATTAGCTTCTTATGCACAAGAATCTACTCGATATTGTAATTATTCTAAAAATAAATTCGGTAAAGAATGTTCTTTTATCGAGCCTCCAGATTTAACAGCAAACCAAAAAGCTCTGTGGTTAATAGCATGTCAAGGAGTAGAACGATTTTATTTTGATTTATTAGAAGAAGGTTGTACGCCACAAATTGCTAGATCAGTATTACCAAATTGTTTGAAAACAGAAATAATAATGACTGCTAATTTTCGTGAATGGCGACACTTTATTAAACTCCGTACATCTAAAAAAGCACATCCTCAAATTAGACCATTAGCTTCTCAAATTCATAATTTTTTATTCACTTATGCGCCTAATGTGTTTGCGAGAGTTGAAAACCTAAGTGCTTGAGTAGATTTTTTATTTAGTACATACATTATTATTAAATAATTTCTGTGTTTTAATTTGAACTACTTGGACTACATTGGATATACGTAGAGGTTACAATGTTAAATATTAATAAAGAAACTAAAAAATGGTTTTGTTCAAAGTGTAAAGTAATAACAGAGCTTAGAATTAATTTACAAGAGGAAGATTTCAAATGTTTAAAATGCGGTAAACGATGTTTATTACCTATAAAGGAAAAACAATGAGAATATATACTAAAGAAGAACAAAAAGAAATTGATAGAATAAACGAAATGAGTCAAACAGATATGTGCGAATTATGGCGACATGCTCCTTTAGGACATATTTATTTTAATAATGCTTTACCTTATAGTAAGATTTTTAAGCAAAGATTATTTGGACATTTTAATGGGTTTACACCTGAAATAAGTAAAATAATTCAGAAAAGGAGTTTAGTATGATATGGAAAAACCAAATGCTTTTTCAGCACGTGAATTTGTAAATAATCTTCCTTATGAAGGTAATTATTTTCAACCTGATGATAGAGTTTACCTAAAGTCATCTATGGATAAATATATTGAACATCTTAAAAATAATTTAGAGGTGAGATATGGATATAGTAATTAAGAAAACAAAGTATAGTTATTATTACGAAAAAGATTCAACTGAACCATCAATTATTGTATGTTATTTGTTAACACATATTGGTATTGTTAGTTGTGGATTATCAATATGCAGTAAACGAGATACATATGATGAAACTATAGGTAAAGCAATAGCGGAAAGGAATGCATATAGAGTTCTTAAGGGTCGAAGTATGAAACCGATATTACGAAAAGATGCTATTAATCAACTAATAAAAACACAGTGTCCTTTTACTAAAAGAGGAGAAATAAGAATGGACCTAAGTTTTTGGGAACAGAATTTATTGTTTAAAAATAAAGAACCTAATTTCTATAAAAAATTATTTTTAAAGATTATAAAATAAAGATAAATTTTAATCCTCTTAGAAGAATATTTAAAGGAATTGAAATGAATGATTATTATAAGATATTAGAAATACAACAATCAGCATTAAAACCAATAGCTAGATATAATAAATATGTAAAAATAAAATTACGTACACAAGATAGTAAATTAAAACAATTAATATGTGATCGTTTAGAATATGGAAATACCGATTTAGCTTTTGATGATTTAAATAATTATTGTAAAAATCAAATTGAGTTACAAATTCCTACTTGGCAAGTCGCTGCAAAAGAAGCAGGTTGGCAATCACCGAATAAAATAAATACAATATTAAATTTAGGAAAATAAATATGGGTTATGAAATAGATATCGTACATCCTTGGATAAAAAAGAAATTACTGCAAAGATTTCCAAAAGCTTATATTTATAAACCAAGATCTGGCACATATGGAAAGAAAGGAGTTTCAGATTTTATATGTTGTATAAATGGTCTGTTTATAGCTATAGAAGCTAAAGCGGATGAAACTAAAACTCTTACAAAATTACAAGAAATAGAGTTACAAAAAGTACACGAAGCAGGTGGTATGAGATATGAAATATACGGTAAAGATGAAGAGATAATAAAGAAAATAATTCACGATGTATGTAAACATTTTACATTTAGAGCTATATTATAAAATTAATGTAGTTATAACAATAACTTATATTCAGAGCGCCCTAGTTATGTAGTTATAGATAAATAACTATATACTATATAATATATTAGTTATTTATAGAGACTCATTCAGATTAACTTAGGCGCTCCAATTGATAAAATAAAAAATATGAAAACTACAGTAGTAAATAAATACAAAGAAAATTTTGACGTTTATATCGGAAGAGGCACACTATTTGGTAACCCATATGAAATAGGGAAAGATGGCAATAGACTTGAAGTTATTCAAAAATACAAAAAATGGTTTATAGAAAAACTTAAAGATTTTGAATTTAAGAAACAAGTATTAAATCTTAAAGGGAAAAAATTAGGTTGTTTTTGTAAACCTAAATTATGCCATGGAGATATAATTGTTGGTTATCTTAATCGATCATCGAAATTTAGTAATTATAAAGTAAAAAATATAGATTTATATCAACACCAAATAGAGACAATCAAATTTTATCTTCAATATAAACGTTGTTTTATTCTTGATGATATGGGCACAGGTAAAACAATGGCTATGTTAGCTGCAACTGATTTTTTAAAACTCAATGAAAAAATAAATAGAGTTTTAATTATAAGCCCTTTATCTGTTGTTATGTCAACATGGACTAATCACATAATGAAATACTTTCCACATCGTAAATTTGCTATATTACATGGTACAAAAGAAAAAAGAATAAAAGAATTAAATTCTAATGCTACATACTATGTAATAAATACAGATGGTATAAAAATAATTGAAAAAGAAATAATAAGTAAGAGATTTGATGTTCTTATTGTAGATGAGAGTACATATTTTTCTGTACATAATACAAAACGTACCAAGTGTTTATGGAGAATATCTAAAACTATACCGTCAGTTGTATGTATGACAGGTGATCCGATTCCTGATGATACTATACAGTCTTTTGCACAAGCGAAAATAGTAAATCCTGATACTGCACCAAGATATTTTACTAAATTTCGTGATTTAATAAAAATAAAATTGGATATGTATAACTATATTGATAGACCTGAAGCTATAAAAATAGCAAAGAAAATACTTACTCCTTCTATAAGACACGTATTAGAAGAGTGTATAGATATACCGCCTGTGACATACGAATATCGAGATATACAGTTAACGAAAGAACAAGAAAAACACTATAAATCAATGGAAAAAGAATATGTCGCTGAAATTGACCAAGGTGTTATTACTGCTGCTAATGCTGCAGTAAAAGCTTTAAAATTAATGCAAATATCTGCTGGTATTATTATAAATGAAACAAGTCAAGCTATTACAATTGATCATAAGTATAGATTAAAAGAACTAGATCATATTTATAAACAATTACCAAAGAAGAAACTCGTTGTGTTTGCTACTTTTACAGCTTCAGTAAACGCTTTAGTAGATCATTTTAAAGGTAAAGCAAAGAAAATTGATGGGTCAGTAAATTTAAAAAAGAGATCTGCTATTATTGATGATTTTCAAGATGGAGATTTAGAAATATTAATTTGTCAACCTGCGGCCGTATCCCACGGTATCGATTTATTTGCATCAAATATAATTATATGGTTTGGACCTTGTTATTCAAATAAGCATTATGCACAATGTAATAGAAGAATAAGAAGATCAGGTCAAACACGACCTCAATTAATTATAAAATTTCAATCTACAAGAGTAGAACGACGAATATACGTTGCTTTAGAAAAGAAGCAAAAAGTATCACATGCTTTATTAAATCTTGTATGAATCTTGTTGTATGATCTAGTTTACATTTTTATTTCTATTTATTATAATAAATATAAAACGAGAAAATAGTAGAGTGGTGGAATGGTAGACACAACCTTGACATCTCTGAAATCTAGAATAGTCTAATGCAGAATGATAAACGGGATCTGCAAACTTTGCAAGTTCGAATCTTGCCTCTACTAAACAAAAAAAGGAAAGAATAAAATGAATTTTGAAACATATAAAAAGAAAATAACAGATCTTAATATTGAAGTAAATAATAAAAAACGTGAATTAAAAATGAAATACGCATTGTCTCATAGTACTGTAAAAATAGGTGATATGATTACAGATCATCTAGGTTCAATAATAGTAGAGTCTATTTTATTAAATAATGCAAATGAACCAAGTTGTATTTATAAAGGTATAAATTTATTAAAATCTGGAAAGGTATCAAAACGTCAAAAGAAAAGATATCTTTATCAAGTGAATCTTGTTGTATGATCTAGTTTACATTTTTATTTCTATTTATTATAATGAAATTAAAAACAAATGGAGAATAAAATGAAACTAAAAACAAAAGGAGAATAAAATGAAACTAAAAACAAAAGGAGATAAAAATGAAACAGTAAAATGTAAATTATGTAGGGAAAAGATACGAATGTTAGGCACAAAATTATGCTATAGTTGTTGGGAGTTAGAACATAGAATTTTTGCTAATTTTGAAATAGCTAAAAAAATAATTAGTAATATAGAAGAAGATAGAAGAGAAAAACGAATTAGTTTGTATTATAAAAATTTAGACAATGGAGAATAAAAATGAAATCACATTATTGTAAAAATTGTGAACAAGTCACAATGCATAAAAAAGATATCGGTATTGGTACTTTATTATTAACACTAATAACAGGTGGTTTATGGTTATTTCTTATTTTATTTTACCAAAGTCGATGTTGGATATGTGGAACTCCTTTATGGGAAAATGAAACACATTAATTGGAATTTTTAAAATGAGTAATACAAGAAGAATTATAATAAGTACATATACTGTTTTATTAATCATGATACGTAACGGTTGGTATCTTTTAAAAGAAAGGAGAAAAAGATGAGAACAATTGTTTTTCAACATTTGTATGGAGATGTTTATGGTTATTTAAAAGAAGACACTTATCACAATGAAATTACATTTCCACAAAATTTTGTACCTACACCGGGTATTAGATATAAGAATTTATCTGTACAATATACTTCAACAGGTTTGTTTAAATATAATGATAAAATTTACAGTGTTAATCGAGCTTATCACCCTGATTTTGATAACAAAGGTAATCGAGTTGATAAAATTGCAAGTATAGAAGATGAAAATAAGTTCTTGTATAATAATAAAGATAAAAATAAGAAAATGGATAATCCATTTAGTGTTTTATCAAGTTTAAAGTTATGAAACAAGATTATTGTTTATATATTCTTTATGATTATAAAGATAAACCTTTCTATATAGGTATCACAAAGAATATTAAATTACGTATACGAGAGCATGAGTTATGTGATCGTAAGAATTTAGCGAAAGATTACAGAGTACGACGATGTATAAAGGAACGAGGTGAGTTAGTTTATAGTGTAAGAAATGAGTTAACTAAATTAGAAGCTATTAATTTAGAAAAGAAGTTAATAAATAAATACCGTAAATTAGTAAATAAACAGCACGGGAGGTATAAAAACGATAAACAACTTATAAATAAACGAGGTAGAAAAAAGAAATGTCCTATATGCGGGTTACTATTTTGGAGATTAAAACAACATAAATGTAAAGGAGAAAGATAATGGGTATTATACCGACAGATGTAAAAGAAAAATATTTTAAAGATGGTGAAAAAGAATTTAACCAAGATAAATGGCATTCAGAAGGTAAACCAATCTGCTGGTACAAAGTGTATGATAAAGATAACATTATTGTATATGAAGATAGGGCTTATGGTTTAATACAATTAGTCACTCCACAAGGTACAGATACTGGATTAAACCTTGCGCATACTAATGATATTGTAGTTTTTGGTCCTTACTATGAAGGTACGTTAAAAATTAATCGACCATATCGACTTATGTAATGGAGAAGGATAATGGCAAAAACAAATGCTGCAACATTAATTGAAAAGTATATTGAGATAAGAGATTTTCTTGCAAGTGAACGAAAAAAATGGAAACAATTAGAAGAAAATTTGAAACTTGATCTTAATAAAATAGAAACAGCAATTCTCAAATTTCAAGATAAAATAGGAACAGAATCAATATCATCTAAATTGGGAACAGCGTTTCGAGTAAAAAAAGAGCATTATCGAATGGGTGATTGGGATACATTTATTAAATATATTGTAAAAACTAAGAATTATCAAATGTTAGAGAAACGAGTCGCAAAAAGAGCTACAAAAGAAGTGCTTGAAGATAATAAAAAATTGATACCAGAAGATATCGGTGTAAATTATTCAAGTGAATATACAATTCAGATACGGAGGAAATAATGAAACAAATTAATCAAGTTAAATTACCAGATTATTTATTAGAACTTACGGATAAAGTAGAGGAATCATTGGGGTTGATATCTTCAGGTGCGTCAGTACCACGTATATCAATACGAGGGAGACAATTTAGATACATTGTAGATGGTGATGAAGTATCTAAACAAACAGATCCAATTAATGTTATAATACTTGGTGTTGAGCCTGAAAAAGGTATGGCGAAAACATATTACGAAAGTGGATATCAACCAGGTTCTTCAGACCCACCAGATTGTTCTTCATGGGATGGTATTAAGCCAGATACATGGGTAGACCGACCTCAAGCAGATTTTTGTAGTCATTGTGAAAAGAATATATGGGGATCTGCAAAATCTATGACTGGAAAGAAAGCAAAAGCATGTAAAGAAAGTAAACGACTTATGGTTGTAAATGCCCAAGACATAGAGTCGATTGTTTATATCTTCAATGTAACAATCGCAAGTTTGAAGGCATTAACAGAATACGGTAAATTTCTAATTAATAATAATGTGCCAATGGCTGCAGCAATTACACAAATTGCTTTTGTAGATGCAGAGTTTCCACAAGTCGAATTCAATTTTGGTGGAGTCCTTAAGAAAACTGTCGGTATAAAAATGCTTAAAAGATCAAGTGATAAAGAATGGAAAGCTGATATAGTACCGGTTGCTCGTATACAATTAAAACCAACACCTCAAATTGAACAAAAACAAGAATCTGCAAAGACAACAAAATCTACAAAAACAGTAGAACCAGATATTGTTGAAACACAGAGTAATGTAGATGATAGTCATTCTAATGAATCTATCGATGATTTACTTGCAAACTGGTCTTAATATTCAAAATATTACAAGGGGTGTCTAAATGAACCCCTTGTAAAGGAGATTTAAATGCCGAAACAATTATGTATTACTTTAGGGCATAATTCAAGTTGCATTCTTTTAGAAGAAGGGAAAATTATATGTGGATATGAGAATGAACGATTATCAAGAATAAAAGCAGATAGTCAATTTCCAAGATTAGCTATAGAACAATGTTTACGTTATAGTGAACCATATGAAATAAACAAAATATTCATTTCTCATTGGTCTACAGATGGCAAATTAAATTCGTTAGCTTATAAACACTATAACCCATATTATCTTCCAAAGATACGTCCAAATGCATCAATATATTCCTTATCAAAAGATTTTACTCATCATGACGCACATTTCTGGGCCGCTAAATGTTTTGCTAAAGATTTTAAAAAAGATAATATTTTTACTTTAGTAGCAGATGGATTCGGTAATTTTGGAGAAACAATATCTCTTTATTATGAAGATAACCTTGTAAAAAGAGTATTTGGATATGACACATCACTTGGTTTATTGTATCAATATGCAACTGCTTATCTAGGGTTAAAAATGAATCAAGATGAGTACAAACTCCTCGGTTACGAAGTTCATATACACGAAATACTTTCAATGCCTAATCTTATGGTTTTAAAAGATGAAATTAATAAATGGATAAAAAGGTTTACTAGAAAAATACATTCGCTTGTACCAAGTACTAAATTTGATCCTATTTGTAGTTTAGATTCTTTACCCGCATTAAGATTAGCATACAGTAAACAATTTGACTTTATTTTATCTAAGTTAAAAATAGAAAAAAATTCTTATGATAAAAAAGTAATTATTTCTTATTTTGTACAAAGAATTGTTGAAGGTGTTATACTTAAAATTATAAGTAGTTATCGTATAAAAAATATATGTCTTTCAGGTGGATTATTTTTAAACGTGAAATTAAACAATGAAATATCAAAAAGAGTTAAAGAGATTTGTGTTACACCATTGTGTGGAGATCAAGGTGCAGCTTTGGGGTTGTATTATAAACACTATCCAAATCTAGAAATTAATGATATATGTTGGGGTCATCGTTCTATAAATAAAAAAGAACTAAATCCTGAGATTTGGATATTTCCAAATAACCCAGAAGTTATTAATAAAGAAATCATAAGTTTTTTACGTTTGGATTATATTGTAAATATTATCCAAGGCCCGATGGAGTTCGGTCCACGAGCATTGTGTAATACATCAACTTTAGCTAAACCGACAAAGGAGAATGTAGAGTATATAAATAAGGTTAATAGTAGAGATACTATTATGCCTATGGGCCCCGTAGTAGTAGATCCTTATTTGTATTTTATGTCTGAAGATGTGTCTAAAATACATAAATCATTGAAATATATGATAATGGCTATTGACTATAGAAATATTGTTAATAGATATATTGAAGGTGTAACACATTACGGGGCAAATATCACTGGTCGACCTCAAGTCATTAGCGAAGATCATACACTTTATGAAATTGTAAAAGAATTTGGTATATTAATTAATACGAGTTTCAATACTCATGGTATGCCAATAGTATATAATAGTAAAGATATTAATGAAGCTCACATTAAACAAAGAGAGTTAGATGTGAATAATAAAATGTTAACTATATTTATAGATAATTAAGGAGGTACGTATGTTTAAACGAGTAGAGAAGTTTAATAAAGAAATTGTTTTAATTGGTGAACGTATGATGTCATTACCAAATTTGGCTGAGCATGAGTGGTTAGTTAATGTTATTAACGAAGAAAAAATAGAGTTAGAAGAAGCATACCAAAAATCCGATTATATTGGTTATATCGATGCTTTAATTGATAACATTTATTTCTGTCTTGGTGGACTTGTTCGTATCGGTTTGAATGCAGATTTAGTGGAGGAAATATTTGAAGCTATTCACCAGTGTAATATGGCAAAAGTAAAAGGTAGAAAAGCTAGAGAAGTTGAAAATGATTCTGATGCAATTAAACCTGAGAATTGGGTATCACCAGAAGAAAAGATTATTGAGATTTTAGAGGTGTATCGTCGTATAAAACAAAATAATTTAGATTGCGTTTAAGGAGATTATAATGCGAATAATTCTTGAAGGTCCAGATGGATCAGGTAAATCGAGTTTAGCAAAACAATTAAGTATAGATTTAAATATGAAAACATTCTGGTCTGCTGGACCCCCAGGAAATATTTATAAAGTTAAAAATTGTTGTAATCAACAGTATGATATGCAAAACCATATATTTGATCGTGTTACATGTATCTCTGAACAATGTTATAATATACCAATTTCATCAATACGGAAGCAGTTATTAAATTATCATCTTATGAGAATGATGGAAGATTCTATTCTCATATATTGTACAGCTTTAGTAGAAGAATCAGATGATGGATTGAGAAACGAGAAACATGATAAAATGGTTAAAGATAATTTTGAAGAAATAAAATTAAGATATAAGAATATTATGTTTAACATTAAACATATAAAGTATAACTTTCAAACTATGAAGTATGAGGATTTATTATGCATGGTAAAACAAAAGCTGCAGAATATAATAGATTAGTTTTTCAACAGATATACTCATTAATGCAAAACGGTCATATTGTTCCTGCAAAAACAGAGTATAAAGAAGTAATGAATTTTGCTTTTACAATTGATCCTTTATATCCTATAACATCATTTGAAGAAAGGAAACTAAATCTTGATTATTGCAAAAAAGAAACACTCTGGTATCTTAGAGGAAATCGATTTGACACATCTATTTGTGATATTGCAGGAACATGGCAAAATCTTATTCAACCAGATGGAGGCCTTAACTCAAATTATGGGCAAGTTATCTTTACAGGTCCGAAACTCATTGATTGGGTTATCGAAGAACTCAAGAGAGATCATACATCGAGACGAGCAGTAATAATTCTCGGTGATCATAAATTACTCACTAAAGAAAATACAGATCATCGTTGTACTTTATACATTAGTTATATGATAAGGTCGGATATTTTATACCAAACAGTACATATGAGATCAAACGATGGTATTTATGGGTTAACAAATGACTGCTTCTTTTTTGGTATTTTACAGCAAATAGTTTACACATACCTTAAACCATGGTACCCAGATCTTAGTTTAGGTAAATATACACATATCGCAGATTCTATGCATGTATATAAACGTCATTATCAAATGCTTAAAAATATTATTAAAGATGATAATTGGTATTATATTGATTATCCATCTATTTCATGTATCGAAGAAATTGATTGGCTTAGATATTGTCAAGGTCAAGATATACCTATAGAATATAAGTTTGCGAGGTGGTTAAATTCATGATAAGTAAATGGGATTATAGATATTTAAAACTTGCAAGAGAAATTAGTGCTTGGTCAAAAGATCCAAGTACTCAATGTGGAGCTGTGATAGTAAATACTGAAAATAAAATAGTATCAACAGGGTATAATGGTTTTTCTAAATCTATAGATGATAAAATAGATAGGTATAAAGATCGAGATTTAAAATACCAACTTATTATCCATTCAGAAATTAATGCATTATTACAAGCAAAATGCTCAGTTGTAGGATATAGTATTTATTCATTTCCTATGATTCCATGTATACGATGCTGTGTAACTTTAATTCAAGCTGGGATTACAAAAATAATTACTTGTCATATACCTGACAAATTACAAAGTCGTTGGAATTCTGAGATATGTGAAGAAATATTAAGAGAAGCAAATATTGAATTAATTTATATAAACTTAGATCTCGCTTAGATAAAAAATTAAGTACTATAGTTTATATTAATAAGTTATAGAGACTTAATCAGATTAACTTGGACTATTCTAAATTATATAGGAGATTATATGAAGACATTAAAATTATATAAAATGTCACCTGCTACCCAATTAATACAAATATGGGAAATAGGTTGCCAAAACTCTACAATTATTATCAAATTCGGCCAACAATTCGGCCAACAACAAACAAAAACTGAGACTATATTAATGGGTAAAGGGGGACGCTCGATAGATCAACAAATTATACACAGAATGAAATCAAGAGTTAGTAAACAACTTGATAAAGGATATAAAGTTTCTATAAAGGAAGCAGTTGATAAAGTAGGAACTAATAAACTAGGTTTTTATCAACCGATGTTAGCACATAATTTACATAAAGTTAGTAATATATGTTGGAAAGATGCTATTGTACAACCAAAATTTGATGGTCATAGATGTATGATTCTTAATCTTAAAGGTAAATTATTTGCTTATTCAAGACAAGGTAAAATAATAAACACAATATCACATATATTAAAAAATATAGACATTCCCGATGGTACGACAATAGATGGTGAATTATATTGTCATGGAGAGTCTTTACAAGTATTATCATCTTGGATTAAACGTGAACAGAAAAATACTAAAAAACTTGAGTATATAGTTTATGATGTTGTTAGTAAAAACTCATACCATGATCGTTTCGAATGGTTATATGATAATAATAGCCTTGTAGTAAATGGTATTGCAGAAAGTACATATATAGAAAAAAAAGAAGATATAATAGAGTTATTTAAAACTGCAAAATCTCAAGATTATGAAGGTATAATTGTGCGCCAAGGTACTAAAGGTTATGGTGCTGGGGAACGATGTAATTCACTTATTAAAGTAAAACAATTACCAGGTATGGAATTAATTGAAGAAGAGTTTGCTGTTTTAGATGTAACATCATCAAGAGATGGTTGGGGTATTTTGAGATGTAAGATAGCAGACAATTTAACTTTTGATACACCAGCACCTGGTACAATGGAACAAAAAACAGAAATACTTACCAATAAACAAAAGTATATTGGGCGACAAGTAACAGTAGAGTTTCCACAGTATACAAATGATGGTAAACCCTTTCATGCTGTAGCACTACGATTTAAAGAAGAAATTTAGTTGAACTCTTTAAAAGGAGATTAAAATGAAGTGTCACATATGTAAGAACGAAACCGATTTTTGTTGTCGAGATTGTGAAGAGCCAGTATGTGAAGGTTGTTGTGTTAAAATGACTTATCAAAATCAAATTGATTATACATTATGTCAAGAATGTAATGATGCTAATGAAGCACAAAAAGAAAGATTTTATTTATATAATTATAACAATAACTTATGATCAGAGCGCTCTAGTTATATAGTTATAGATAAATAACTACATACTATATAATATACTAATAATTTATAGAGATTCATTCAGATTAACTTGGGCGCTCCAATTGATAAATTAAAAGTTAAACTTATAAAATAAAGTGAGTATTAAAATCATTTTGAAAAATAAAATGTGCCGTATCGAATACTGGTGTCAAGAAACCATTGAAAGTGGCAAATGGTGTTTAACTGATATAATGCCATTACATATTGCAAAGAAGATTATCAATTCAGAAATATATGAATCTGCAAGTATTAACCTAGAATATTCATTTAATAAACCAAAACTAGTAAATTAAATAAAATGAAAGAATTATTATTTTCAATAAGAAAAAAAGATTTTACCGTTCAAACTTTTCAATCAGGTGGTAAAGGTGGCCAACACCAAAATAAAACTGATTCTGGTGTTAGAATAATTCATAATGCTTCGAAAGCTGTAGGTGAAAGTAGATCTGATCGAAGTCAACTAAGAAATAAAAAAATGGCTTTAAAAAGATTAATTAACTCAAATAAATTTAAATTATGGGTACAACAAAGAGTATATGAAATTACAAATGAGAAAACTATTGATCAAATAGTTGATGAATCAATGAATAGTGAAAACATAAAGGTGGAAATAAAAGATAAAAATAATATATGGGTTAAGGAGTAGAAAATGAGTGTGCATGTAAATTTAATAGGTGTCACTTTCGGTGATTTACTGGTAAAAAAACGAGATGGTGAATCAGATCAAAACATTAAGTATATTGTTAAATGTAAATGTGGATATGTATTTTCTACATATGGTTTTCAATTAAAAAATAAAAAAGTAACTTGTTGTCGGTTCTGTCGTAAATTAATAAATAAACAAAAAAATAAAAAGAAGAATAAAAAAAGAAATATTAAAAACCAAAAAGAGATAAGATATACTCTTATGGATGAAGATAGAACAAAGATACTTAAAGGAAGACTTGGTCAGTATCTTTTCTTTGATCTTGATAGAGCCCATTTTGCAGCACAATGTATTACTGATGGTGCTTGTGTTGTAATACTTGAAAAAGCTAAAGAATTAGTAAAATAATTAATATAGTTATAACAATAACTTACGTTCAGAGCGCTCCAGTTATGTAGTTATAGATAAATAACTGCATACTATATAATATATTAGTAATCTATAGAGATTCATTCAGATTAACTTGGGCGCTCCAATTGATAAATTAAAAGTTAATAAGAGAGAAAAATGAATTTATTTAAAAGAATAACATTAAGATTATTTGGTACAACAACATTGATAGAAGTTTTTATAATATTATTGATAATATCGATAGTAGCAACTGTTACTATAGAAATAAGTAATGCTTTAAATTTAATTCATTGTATTAATGTGAATATGCAAAGGTAGAACTAAAGGAGATAGGAATATGTCGATTTTTGATATTTTAGTAAGAGAATTACGTAAAGGTACGTTTGATAAGACATGTACAGCTGATGAGAGAATGTTAATACGACAATTTCTAGCCGAATTTAAAACTTTTTTACAAAAGTGTACTTAGTTATGCCATCTAAATGGTGCTATGAAATAAAAATATCATAGCACCATTTATTTTTTACGGTGATTTCTTTCGTCCTACGGCCATCGCGAATAAACCTGCAATAACTAAATTTACAGTATTTTCTGGATTATCAAGAACGAAAGCTAAAGAACCAAGTATTGACACTGCAATTATTACTAAGTCTTTATCATCAAGATTTATTTTATCTGGTAATTTCATTTTTAATTCCTTTATTAATTTGTTTCAACTTCGACTCTTACAAATACAGTAACACCAAGACCACCAGGTGGTGCTGGTCTAGAAGTATTGAAATCTTCAGTGACTTCATTAGAAAAACCAGATTCGTTATCGTAATTATCATAAGCAGTAAGTACCCAGAACCAAATTCCATCTTTGATAATTACATTAGCAGTTTCGGTACCTGCTGGTATAGTTGCAATAGGGATATCTGTATTATAAACTCCAGAGACATCCGACTGATATAATTTATAACCTTTAAGGTCAACTTCACTATTAGGATTCCAAACAAAAGTGACATTAGAATCTGCGAATGCGTTCAAAGATAGTGACATTAAGATTATCGTAAATAACATAATTTTTTTTATCATATTTATATCCTCTACAAGTTAAATTGTTAATAAGTTTAAAAGTAAATATTACTATGATCCTCCTTTCATATTGAGTATAGATATATTTAATTTATCAATTTTTTTACTTATATCTTTATACATATTATCATACTTACGTTCATTTTCTTGTCTATATTCTTTCCACTCAATACGAGAAACATAAATTGAAAACCCATGTGAGTCATATAATTTCTTATTGAAACTCTCGACACTTCTATCATATTCCTTCTTGGTTATAAAAATACTTTTTGCAGCAGCTAAAAAAATAATTCCTTGTAGACCTGCAACCCCTATAAATATCGCAGCTAAAACATTCACCATGTGCCAATTTATTGTTTCCATATAACCTCTCAGATAAAACATTAAATAATATTAACTTTTATTTGCAAATCCCCAAGAAACAAATGGGATTTTTAACTCCTCAGTGCCAAGTATTTCTACAATTTTTACAGCTGCATAAATTCTCCAAGAACTAACACCAATAGAAATAAGATTATTAGAAAAATCAACATTTACCATATGTTCTTCTTTTTCATCTCCCAATATTCCATATCCAAATTGTAAATCATGTGGTAAAGCGACAAGATATGTTAAATCTGTTTGATCTGCAGCAAGTAACAAACTCGCTATATTTTCTGGTAAACCTGAAACACCGTCAAATATAAAATCATTATACTTATCTAAATTTTTCTGTAACCTTTTAACAAGATACTCTAATTTAAAATGTTTACAAAGTTCTAACCCCATTTCTGGTGTGACTGTATCTCCAACTTTAATACTATAAATATCCATTATTTTCTCCCTTCTATCACTTAGATAAAACTACTTTAATTAATAATTAGAAACGTCCAAAACCAAAACAGAAAATTGCTGGGAATACAAAAATAATTATTACAAAAATAAATAAAAAATACTTCATTTTTTAATATCCTTGAACACTAGCAGTTCCAATTCTATTCATTTTCCATCTCGTATCCCAATGCCAAATAATCGGTTCATTACTAATCTCAAGTGAACTAGCAGCAATTCTACGAAGACGACATTGTAAACATTGACCAGGATCAAGAGTTGTCGCTGTTAACTCAAAACTAATAATATCAGCATAATATGCAGAACCATTTGTAAGAGTTATCTCACAAGTCAAAGTTTCTTGTGTCGTTGCAGGAATAACGTTTTCATAATCTTCTGATTGCCATTCAAATTGAAATTTGTATTTATCTCCAATATCTTCAGCAGCTGAAATAGCTGCAATTGCAACAAACCAAGGATTAGTTGAACCATCCCATCTATGAGGAATTCTTAATCGAAAACAGAGCTCTTCATATTGATTTGCAGGCGTAGTCCATATAGGCATAGAATAACCCTTGAAAAGACCTCTTGAAACTTGGGAGGGTGCATTATTCTCATTTATACTATTTTCATCAAGAAAAGGATGTCTTGATGTCCAATAAGTACTATATAGAGGAGAAGGTAATATCAGTTTTCCATCAGAATTTAAACTTGCAACTTCAACATTTGCATAATCTCGAAATGAAATCTTATTTGTGCCTGCACTGTCACCCATACGTATCATAAAATCTTCACCAGATGCTGCCGCAGAATTAATTGGATTAACATGTGATAAAGAAATAAGTGTGTCACTTGCATCACTACCCTCTATAGTAACAGCTGCTCTGATTCTCCTTCCAGATGTTGGCGCAACATTTGTAAGACCACCTGCCGTATTAGCTACATATAAGCAATCCATTGCAGACCAAGTTTCAGCGTTAGGATTGACGTCTGTGTTGGTTGATCTAGTATCAACTCCTTCAAGAATTCCCTTATAAACTACTATTCCAACTCCATCTTGAGTTATATCTGTTGATGCAAGTCCAATCAATCTAATTTTCGTAGAAACATCGCATTCACATAAACACACCTCAAGCGCTGTACCAGAGCCTGTGCCACAAATTGCAAGAGCTTGCCCTTTTTTAACTGCAGAGATATTCGCTTCTTCGACATCAAAATGAAGTTTACCTGCGGCAGCTCCACAAACGAGAGCATACCTACCATCATTATACCCACGATTACCTATATCACCGTCAACAGCAGGATTTGTACTTGCTTTTAATTCAGTAAAAGCACCTTTCTTAGGAGTTGCTTGACCTATATCAGAATTATCGATATTTCCTATTTCCCATGTGCCCATATTTTACTCCTTCTATTTTTAAACTAGTGAAGGTAGTTTAATAAACTTCTTTAATTGTTAATGAGAACTTACTATAAACTTTAAAAATAGACATGAAGTTTTTAAATGTTTTACCAGAATTTAATATCACCCTATCTTTTTCGCTATGGAATTTTCCAAACTGTGAACCTATTAAAACACAACCTTTTGTATCTCTAGTACAATTTCCAGCATGAAATAAAATATGACTTCGATTATTAACATTAGTTATTTCAAACGTTTCGCCAAACTTTGGTGATTTTATTTTTTTACATAAATATTGCCCTGATGGTATGTTAGAAACGTTAGATTCATTACTGATATCAGGTAATTCTAAGCATACACAAAAAGCTAGATCACTTATTATAATATTACCTAAAGTTCCTCGAAAAGATTCTTCAACACGTAATAGTTTCACACTTGGTATAATCATTTTATTTTTCCTCTTTTTTCTGATTACTAAATTTATCCATCGCGCCTTTAACAAGACTTCCCATATATGGAGCAGCAAAATAAAAACCAAGTATTAACATTACTGCACCATTCATTCTTTCGGCGGAGTTGGAAATAATTTTTGCTGAAGCTATAAATTTATCAGGAGAATCAAACCAAATACCAGCTATACTCAGTAACATACAACTTAAATATTGAAATAACCATACAGTAACGATACATAAAGCTATACATCGTCGGGCGATATTCTGACCTTTTGAGCTCTCCATCCAATTGATTACCATACCACGTGCTGCGGCACGATCTATAGCAGCATCACTTGCTTTTTCTTCATCCGTATATATTAATTTATCAATCCCATTACTTACATTATCTACAATAGCAGTAAGAGCTTTCTCAGTACCAAATATTTTTCCTAAAGTTGTTCCTATGACAGACATAATATTACCTTATTAAATACTATTTTTATCATATATTTTAATTTTTAACTTGATAAAATCTAAAACTAAAGAATTAATATCTATAATTATAGAGCTAAGTGATTTATGCTTATTATTCTCAAAAGCAGGATTAAACGCAAATAAATCTTTCTCAATATGTTTAGCATCATTTGCTAACTTTTTTGCTATTAAATATATTTGTTCCATTTTAACCTTTTACAGGGTAAATTTTAAAATAACGATACGAACTATCTATATTTACTCTTGCAACTCTTGGTATACCTGAAAGATCAGAATCTAAAAAGTAAACAGGATTTAAAGTAACACCAGCAGAATCTTCGACTTCTACTGAAATTATTGAACAAGCTTTTATATAGTAGTTAATTCCGTTACTTGTAAATTCAATAAGTTTAGGTATACCAGAGATGTTAGCATCATTAATACTTATCAAAGAACTACCAATATCATCAATAGTTCCATTGATACTTGCCGATATTGTTGGATAGGTTTTAATATAAAAATAATCACCGAAAGAGTTTTGAAATCGTGTTATTTTTGATATACCTGAAATATCGGCATCATCAAAAGTTTTACAGAAAATTTCATTACCTGCAGTAGCAATTACGATTATTGTATCGCTAAAATTTAAAACTGTTCTATCTTTATTATAATGATTATAAGCTGCTACTTTAAAAAAGTATTGATAATCTGTAGAAAAGTCTAAACCATTTATAGTTGTAATATTATATACATCATCATAAACAAGTGTTCCTTCTGTAGCAGGATCAAAGTCGACTGTGCTTCCTTTATATATTTTATAACCTGTCGCACCAGATATTTCACTCCAAGATAACATGATCCCAGCTGAAAAACGTTCTTGGACAATAGCATCACTAATTTGATCTGGAATTGGTGCTTGTGCTATAATCTTTGATGGAAGACTTGTAATAAAGTCACTTTTAGCATAAACATAAATCCAAAACTCTGGCCATGCTCCACCTGCGCTTTCAAGATTATCAATCGTAAAAGTTGTAGTTAATTCAGTTGTTGATCTACTTATTTTCTCAGTTATATATTGTAAAGATATAACATACTCAGTTGCGCCGGATACTGCGTCCCAAGATAAAATGACAGTATCATTAATATCACCATCTATACTTAAGTTAGCTGGTTTAGCTGGGGTAGAGTATGTAGTTATAAGTGCTGCTGAAGGTGTTAAAATACTGTCAATATAAGGTGTAACTTTTACAGTTATTGAAATTACATCTGTTGTATATGACCATGTTTTAGATGTTGTATAATTATCAGCAACAATGATATACCCTGAACCAGAATCTATCTCGACTCTGAATTCTGTATATTCACTTGTCCATGATATTGAGAATATATTTTTCATATTATTGTAGATGCTGCTAAACCATGTCGAGCTGGTAATGGAATATCTGCTTTTGATACCCATGTATTTAAAATATATTGATCACAATCTTGTAAACAACTGACTGGATCATCTGTATATCCACCATAGATATATCCACTATCACCGATTGCTGAAGCAGCTAATAACCCTCTTTTCGGTGAAAACATATCTGCTTTAGATGTCCATACATCAGGTGTATATTCATCACAATCTATAAGATAATCAACTATACTTTCACCGCCACTACCACCACATATATAACCACTACTACCAATGGTCATAGCTGTTAATACACATCTAGCTGGTAAAGGTATATTTGTTTTTTGTACCCAAACATCTGGTGTATATTGATAACAATCTTCAAGTTCTATTCCTACTACAGTATTCCATCCACCATAAACATAACCACTACTACCGATTGTTGATGCAGCTGTAGAATCTTTTAAATCTCCAGTCATATTTGTTTTACTTACCCAAACATCTGGTGTATATTGATCACAATCAGGTGTATTCGATGTTGTTGAAAATGAGTATCCTCCATATGTATATGCAGCTGTATTTATCGTTGATGTTGACATAGCACTTCTCGCAGGTGCAGGTACATTTGTTTTACACACCCATGTATCAGGCGTATACTCATCGCAATCTTGAATATCGACTGTATAAGCTGAAGTTCCACCAAATACATATCCGGAGTCGTTTATTGTTGTTCCAGCAAGAGATTCCCTCGCTGGAACAGGCATATCTGTCTTATTAGTCCAGATATCTGTTGGATTATACTCATCGCAATCTTGAAGTTCATATCCAAGAATAGTTGGATGACCATATCCACCATAGATATAACCTACACCGTCAGTAGGATCTGGATCATCAATAATTATATCTTCATCATTAGGTTGAATAATTACTAATTCAGGTACTGTTCCAGGATCATCGTGTATACTATCATCAGCTAAACTACCTGATATTCTTATTTCGTTGTTTGATGAAGGTAATATCTTTAAAATTCTAATTCTTAGAATTTCTTCGACTGTTAAACCGAAAACAAACTTAGTTGCAGTTAATCCTTGATCATAAATAGTATTTACAATACTTGGTGTTAAACAAACATTTACAGTATGAGCAGTCTCTCCAAGTGTAACAGTGTATGTACCTAAAACTCCACCTGTTTTACTTGTTAAGATTAATTTACCTTCTTCTGTAGTTTCTCCAAAATTAACAGGTTCAGAAAGAGTCGCGACTGTTGTACTAATATGTGCTATTTGACCTGTTTGACCCCAATCAATATGTCGAGAAGAAACATAAACCATGTCGCCAAGTTTAGGAATATGTCCTTTTAATCCTGTTGTAAAAACTATTTTTGTTCGAACTTTATCATCACTCTTATATAAATAAGCAGCTTCTTCATAAGCATGTTGTCGTGATGTACAACCAATTAAAGCTAATTTTGCTGGGTTTTCGTCACTTCCACCAACTTCATAGTACTGAATCTTTTCTTTTTGCCAAGTATTAGGATCAGTATAAGTAATTTCTACACAAGTAGCATCATCCTCAGTTCTAATAATATGATCAAGTGTTAAACTATTCTCTGTATAATCATCATCTGTATAAACTTGGGTTGAAACAGTTTGTAACTTATCTCGAACTAGAGAAAATAATCCACCAGGCATATAGGGCACAGATCGCCCACATTGTGCTATAAGAGTACAAGCATTCATGACAGTTGTTCGATTTAAAAAACGATGATCAAACCAATTCTCTCGTGTAGCTAAATCAGTTTTTAAATCTGTTAAACTTTCAAATTCAAAGATAGAATCAGGTTGTTTACCTCCATTATCACTACTTACTATGTACGCACAAGCATCAATAATTGATCGAGTCACTGTTTTTGTTGCACCAAATCCTGTAGTTGTCACAGGATATAATTTACGTGTTGCAATCACGCTAATATCATTTGCTGTACTATTATTAATTTGATCTGTTGCTAATATAGATAACTCAATTAATGTTATATCACCATAATCAGGATGTTCTGGTCCAAATGCTCTTGCGCTTTCAAAAAATATAGCGTCAGATATTAGTGGATCGGATGATTTTTCAACAGTTCTTTTAAATCGAAATTCATACCTATCATTACCCTCTAAAACTATTTTTTCAATAGTATGTCGAATAGGATCACGAGTAGCAGCAGAATAAACCTTTGTAAAAAATTCTGACCATACACTGGTACCATTCCCAGTATCATCTACCGTTCGATAATTTAATTCTATCGTTACTTCATATGTAAAAACATCACCGGTTGTTGAATTTATTTCATGTAATCCAGATGGACATACGATATCAAATTCAAATTTATATGCTTTAACTAAAGGTGGTGTAATAATTATAGATAACCAATCAGTGGATATTTCTAAACCAATAACAGCTGTATATACTATTTCAGGACAGATAGTAAGTATTCCAGAAGGTTCGATTATATTATAATTAATCTCAGAATAATCATCTGCAAGCTTATCACCTACATATATATTTTCAATATCATATTCACCTACACCTATTATACCTAAAAAATATAGGTATTGATTATTATCAATATATTTTGTGTATGGAACTTGAACAAGTGCTGGATGACATTTAAATCGTCCAAAATGCTCAGCAAAAGGTTGACCTATTTGAAGAGTATTTCGCATTGAATTTAAATTATAAACATCAATAGGTCTTTCTGATTCTGATCTTGTTATTCCATCAGGCGATATATTTTCTGCAAAAAAAGAATTTATTAATAAAGAACCGCCGACTAACACGATACCTTGTGCCATCGCAGAAAGAAGTGGACCTGTGACTAACCCACCAGTATATGCGGATAATACAACTAAAGCAATCATTGCGATCATTTGCAATGGATTACTATCCGCATCGCCACCTCTTGGTAACTCAACAAAATGACATATATCAGTTTTATTTAATTCTACAACCCAATTTTTACGTAATATAGGTTGACCATTTACCAAAAGAATGACTGGTCGAGTAAAAACTATATTCTCTCGTTCAAGAAACTGGATAGGTGATAAACCTTCATTTTCAAAAGTTTTATAATCATGATCCAATGTTAGTGGATTATATGTTCTTTTAATTTCCATAGGTCCAGAAACTTTCTATTTTCCAACCATTTATTTTTAGTGAAAACTTATCTGATAAAATCATATTTGAACTTGTTAAAGCATGTAAAACATAAAAAACATTATTTATAAAAACTACAACTCCAATATGATGAGGTCTCAATCTCTGCGCTAAAAAAACAGCATCACCATCTTTTGGATTATCTGTTTTTTGCCATTCAGGCGGAATTTTATTTTTGAAAGCTTTAACTCTATCCAAAGGTAATTTATGATTTACACATACAACAGGCACAATTCGATTAAATTCATTTTTCTGAATTTCTCTGAACCAATAACCACAATCTTGTTTTTCTGTCCATTTTTTACCTATGTATTTTTCAACCCACATATTTTATACTCTCGCCCCAGGTAAAACTTCAACTGTCATCAATCGTCTTGGAAATCTTGCAGATACTAAATCTGGAAAAACTGCTCTTGCTTCTAATCCATTTGGGGTTTCTTTAATAGACTGGATTTGTAAAGCAACAGGTAACTCAACATCTGGATTAGCGTTTTCTGCAATATACTGTCGATAAACTACTGTTATCTTATGTCTACTTGTCGAAGCTTCTCGAATTTTTAATCTTGCTTCCATCGGGATATTATTTAATGTTATAATCATTTCACCCCGAACACTTGGAGATGTTTCAGGTAATGCAAAACTAAAAGATATAGGAATATAATCCCCTTGGAGAGTTGTTAAAGTTTTAAAACCTTTAACGACTTTTATAGATTCAGAAAAAGATTGATGATCTATTTCAAGTGTATCCCAATACGTTATATCTTGAGGAGCGTATTCATAAGCTTCTTTAATAGCATCATTTAGTAAATCTGGCATTATATTTCACTTAGTGCAGCAATTGCTATATTTCTAAATCTTATCACATCTGCTACAGTTATTGCTTCTCTACATTTTTTCTTTCCACCACATCTTTGAGCTTCACATTCAGCTGCAAGATTAATCCATTGTTCTGCTATATCAGAAATTAATTGTGCTAATACCTTTGGTGTTCGACCAGACTCTTCTGCTTCTCTTTTTATCATTGGATAATCTGTTATAATAGGCATTGGGTCTTCAAGATATCTAATAGCCTGTTCTCGTTTAATCATATAACGACAATCTTGACCTACACCTTGAGAAATATACCGTGCACTAGCAAAACTTGCTGCTTCATCAATTCGACGCTCTGATTCAATTATAAGAATCCTAATATCTTTAGATACAGCTTCAAAAATAAACCTTTGATTTGTTTCGTCAAAAAGAGGTTGCGAATTATGAGTTAAACCTTCTAAAAGTTCTTCATAAACCACAGGAATCCAATTAAAAGACTGTAATGATTGTATTGAGAGTCTATTAAAATGATTTATAGTTGATCCACCAGGAGTGCACCAGCGACTTGGTAATTTAGCAGGTGAACTTTTTATCTGATTTGTTTCTCTATTAATTTGTGCATATAACATATTTTACCCTCTTTATTTTATAAGATAACTCCATATTGAGTTGAACAATCATTACGCATTGCAGTTCGATTTTCTTCGGACATCGGTCCATCTGCATGATAAACCATCATATGGTAAAGACCAGGTATTGTATATTTATTTCCTGTAACATTGTTTCCTAAATAAATTAATGAATCTGATAAAGATACAAACTTAAAAGGAGTTATAGTGTATTTTAATACTCCATCTAAATATGTTTTAACATTAATATTATCAGAATGAAATTCAAGTAAATGAATTGCATTATAACCAGATGTAGCTAAAAAATTAGGTTGACATGCTGCATAAACAGTAGGAGAAGTATAGTATCGAACATAAAAAGGAAAACTTTGTACTATAAAATGAAGATCTCCTTCAACTGAAAGGGTAGCTTTTATAACTCTTGTTAACCAATTATCTTGTGATGGATCCGCGGAATGTCTATGCCATCTTCCACAAAAAGCTAAACTCCATCCAGAAGCTGAACTCACAAAACAAGAACCAGTTTGTTGTACTCTTAATTTACTTTGTGCACCATAGTAAAGATTTGGAAATTCTAAAGCTGCTGGATAACCATTCCATCCCTCAGCTCTATATGTAGGTCCTGTATCTCCAAAAGTAACAAAATCGTATCCTTCATTTGTTTGATTTTCCCAATTTGATATAGCTGATCCATCAACCCATTCAGCAGATTGTGTTTCTACACTAAGATTTACATCAAGATAAATAGCTGCACCTTGAGCCCATGTTGATGGAGCAACTCCACCTCCCCCTGAACATGGCCATACAGTATCTTCACCAATAACCCAATCTGTTTTCTGTATTAGTAAATTACAAAGGATATCTACATAATAACCTTGTCGTGCAACTTCACGAGGATATCCTAAAAACTTTGCTTTATGATCATTATAACCTAATGTAGTTAACCAAGAAGCAGAAAACCAGTTTATGCCTAAATTAAGAGTTCGTTCGTAAAAAAATTGAAAATCTTCATATTGTGACCATAGCATACGAATTAAAACTCTAGCTTGATCCGGCTTCCCATCGCCAAATCGTCTAAATTCGGTTCTACCAGATTGCAACCTACGTTCGAGTCTCGAATCTCCGGGAATAATACTAATATTTTTTTGAGGCTCTGGAAGAGTTGTTAGCCATTCTACCATTTATCAAACCAATGTATAGGATCTGTGAATGATTTTGAAATAGATAAATCAGAAGATAAATTTATTTTCTCTAGTAAATCCATATTCTTTAACTCATCTGGTAAAGATTGTAATAAATCAGCCTCTGGTAATGGTGTATCAAAATTATCAAACCAATCAAGTAATTCTTTTTGATTTTTTATTTCAATCAGCAAAGGTTTACGTATCTCCTTTGGTATTGATCTAATAAAAGTTAAAGCATTTTCACTGATTCGACCTCTAGTAATATAATCTATTGCTACCATAGATTTAAGCTTATGGATCCACATCTCTTGATCTAACTTATCTCGTTTTTCTATAGATAACTCACCAATTTGTGATTTTAAAGCTCTAGCTTGGGCACAAAACCGTTTAAATTCTCGTTCAGTGTCAAAAATATTTTTTTCTAAATCTTCCATGTCCATACGATGTTTTGTAAGATTTATTTTTGTACGCCTTTCATTGAAAGTAGTATCATTATATGACTGTGAAAGTTCATCTATATCAACTTGTAATAATTCTTTCGCTATATACAACTCTTTTAGACCACGATAACGCTTAAATAATTCCCTTAAAGCTTGTTTATATTGACCATATTGAGTTTCGCCAGCTCGTACAGTGATAAAATTATCTATTTGAAAATTACTGTGATATATTTGATGATCTTTTAATAACTCTTTTAAATCCATATTTTATTTCCTTTTCAATTAAATTGTTGATGCAGATAAACTATCTCGTGCCGGTGTAGGTATATCTGTTTTAGACGTCCAAGTATCAGGAACATATTGATCACAATCTTGAAGGTAATTACTGTCATCATTCCCACCATAAATAAAACCGGCGCTGCCGATTGTTGATGCAGTTAAGAGATATCTTGCAGGCAAAGGTATATTACTTTTACCAACCCAAGTATCAGGTGTATATTCATCGCAGTCTTGAAGATTATAACCACCATAAATATAACCGGAACTTCCTATTGTTGAAGCTGCTAAATATGCTCTTGCAGGTGTTGGTATATCTGTTTTTGATACCCAAGTATTAGGTGTATACTGATCACAATCTCGTAAGTACGATGGATTATATCCACCATAAATATAACTAGAGCTTCCTATTGTCGATGCTGCTAATCTACTTCTTGTCGGTGTAGATATATCAGTTTTAGATGTCCAAACATCTGGTGTATATTGATCACAATCTTGAAGATATGATGGGGTTTGACCACCATAAACGTAACCACTACTACTTATCGTTGAAGCAGTTAAAGCATATCTTGCAGGTGTAGGCATATTTGTTTTAGATGTCCAAACATCTGGTGTATATTGATCACAATCTTGCAAATAACCGCTATCGTATCGTCCAGCATAGATATATCCAGAACTACTGATTGTTGAAGCTGAAAAACTAATTCTACCAGGCGATGGCATATTACTTTTTGACGCCCATGTATCAGGTGTATAGTGATCACAGTCTTGAAGAAAAGTACTGTCATACCCACCGTAAATGTAAGCATTCTCATCTGCGGCACCTTCTTCTCTATAACCAGTGTTTGATGAACTAAAATCACTTGCACCATTTGAATTCTGAGCTTTTACCCAGTAATAATAAACAACAAGTGCAATAGCAGTAATATCATCAAAAAAAAGATCACTCGGAGAACCTTTTAAAGTTTTCTCTCCATCTATAGTATCAGATCTATATACTTTATAAGATGTCGCTCCTTCAGATGCTAACCAAGTAATATAAACTTTATCTGTAAATGTTCCATCTGAAGCTTGAACATTTGTAGGTGGAGCAGGTGGATCTCCTATACATAACCAGTATGCAGGATCAGAATCTTCAAAAGGTACACTTGCAATAATTTTAAGATCTATTTCTACAATCCAATACATACCATTTTGTAAGACAGCTTTAAATGGACTCAAAAATTGTAACCTGTGAAAAGTAAAACCTACATCTGTTAACCAATCAGCTTCAAATAATTCACCCCCACCATTTAATGTCGTTTCATAAAATATCTGTAAAGTTTCAAATTGTGTTTGACTAAGAATTAAAGTGAAACTCGATTTTCGTTCTGGGTATGTTCGAGTTCTTATAGAATTAATTTGTTCTTGATCATCTGCAAGGCCAGCTATCGTCTGACATTTAAAATTTAAATCAGGTTTAGGTAAACTAGAAGGCCAGTTTTCCACTAGTAAGTCCTCGCATATCGATTATCCATAAAAGGTGCAAGACCTGTTCCTCTACTCATCCGACCTGACATTGCTTGTTCGACTTGTTCTATTATAATATTAAGTTGTGTACCATCTTCTGATTCTTCTGTACGTGCAGTAGTTCCAGGTGCTTCATGTATATGTATTTCCATAGGTTGTTTAGAAACATTAGAATCAGCTTTAACCCCTAAATCGCCACTTGGTAATCGTGTTAAGGGCATAATAGCTTCTGGACCAGCTTCGCCCATAATCCCTTGACCTTTAGCAAATGCAAACATTGTAGGTGTATCAACAATATTATTAGAGTATGCTGATAAACTCGGAGAATTATATACATTACCTTTAGCACTATAAGCAATCATAGTTCCACTACTTGCAGCACCACCACCACCTGAACCACCAGGTGCAGGTGGAGCAGATGAATTAAATAAATCTGAAAAACCTTTCGCAAATACACCTGTAATTTGTGACTGGATATATATTCTCATTATATCTTTTATTATAGCATTTGCAAAATCACCAAAACTAATTTTTCCGGTTATACAAAAATTAGAAAGTGCTTCAGTCATATTCTTAAAAACATCTGTAGAAGCTTGTTCAATCTGTGACATTACATCTAAAGTACTATCTGAATAATTTTCTGTTCCTTCGGCCATACTATCTGTGATCTGACTCCAAGAATCAACTGTTGTTTTTCTTTGCATAAGCATATCAGTGTCTAAATCTTTCAATTTTGAATTAAACAACTCATATGCAATTACTTTATCACCAGTGATAGCAATAAAGTTATCTCGATCATATATATATTGTTCACGTAATGCATTATATGCTGTAGTACTTATTAGCCCTGTTTTACTATATAAATCAGTATATGCTTGTTCAATACGATTTAAATTAAGAACAGGTGAAAATAAATCATCACTAAGTTCATTTATTTTATCCGTGAAAATCTTATAAGCTAATTCTTTATCACCTGTGACATTAATAAATTTATCTCTATCTTTTTCATATAAAGTATAATTTATATCATATGCAGTTCTAGTTAATAAACCTGTTTTATCATACAAATCAATATAAGCTTGTTCGATAGGTCCTAAATCAGATTTAAATTTTTTCTTATCGAGTTCTTCTATATTATCTGTAAAAACTCTATATGCTAATTCTTTATCACTTGTAAGTTTAATGAAATTATCTCTATCTACTTCGTATTGTCTATATAATACATCATACGTAGTAGAACTCATTATCTCTGTTTTATTATATAGATCTACATATGCTCGTTCCACAGAACTTAGATCTATTTTTGAAGTGTGTAATTCACTATTGAGTTTATTTATATCATCAGCAAAAATTTTATAAGCAAGTTCTTTATCATTTGTAATTCTAATAAAATTATCTCTATCTGCTTCATATTGCTTATACATTATATTATATGCTTCAGAATTTAATGAACCTGTTTTACTATATAGATCTATATATGCTTGTTCAATATTACTTAAATCTATCTTTGGATCATACATCTCATCACTAAGCTTATTTACTCTATCAGTAAAAACTTTATATGCTAACTCTTTATCACCTGTAATTTTAATAAATATATCTCTATCTTTCTCATATTGTGTATATATTAAATCGTAAGTATTACTTGTGATCTCACCAAAATTGTTATATAAAGTTAAATATGCTAAATCTTTTTTGTTTATCGCAGAATTTTCTTGATTGTAAGCTGATATTACGGTTTCTTTTAGTTTTTCTATCGTATCTATTTGTGTCTTTAATGTTTCTGGACTCCACTTTTCTTCTTTAGCAGCTGTTTTTGCTAATAATATAAGTTTATCATAAGTATTATTTATTTTATTTAATCCTGCTTCATACTCAGGTAATACACTATCTTTAGCTGTTTGTAAAGCAGAATTAAAAGCTTTAAGTTCTGAACTAGTTTCTTCTACTGACCGAGCATGTGTAAGCATAGTATCAGTAAAAACTTTCATTTCAGATATGTATCTATCAGCTTCTTCTTGAGTTAAAATACCAATTATATTTGGGTCTTTACTTACATAACTTTGAACAGTTGTTTGAAAACGTTCATATGAATCTGTAATCTTTTTTATCGTTCTATCATGTTTAGAAAGAAGACTATCATACCCTCTTTCCATTAACATATTATTCTTTTCAATAAATTTAGCCGCATGTTCTAATTCTTTCATACTTGGTGGTTGTGTCACTTTAGTAGGTATATCAATTTCTTTTCCAGAATCATCGAACCTTGTTCCAAAATACTCTTTACGCTTATCTATTAATAACTGTATGGTATGTAATTGATCTTGTAATTGATTTATTTCATCGCCTAATTTAGGTCCAAATAAACCAAAATATTTTCTTTGTTCAGTTCCACTTGCAAGTTGAGATTGTAAAGTATTTATAGTTTCTCTTAACTCATCATATTGATTATTTAAATCTTTAAGTTGAGGATCCATCTTCATCGCATCTAAACCCAGAAGTTTCTCTTTTTCTACGATAAGATTTTCAGTTTCAAATAATAAAGCTTGCATAGCTATTATTTCTTGACCTAATGCTGTATTTGCTATATTACCAACTTCACTTATACTTATCTTTGATTGTAATTCGCCAAGTTGTTTTTCTAATTGACTAAAAGTAGTTCTCAACTTTTGTAATTCTTGATCTGTTGTCATAACATCGGCAACTAAAGTGTGTAACTCATCAAAAGAACTTGCGGCCATTAAATCATTAAAATCTAATAAACCATCTCTTGCTAAATCAAAACCTGCAGCTAAATCAAAAGGCCAACGCATTAATTTAAGCATCATACCACCTTGACCTAGTGTAGCTATATTTAATAAAGCAGCAGCTAAATCCCAAACTGCTGTTACAGCTATACCTACTGTTTTTGCAAAAACAGTAAAAGATGTAACCCAATTATTAATATCATTAACAGAAATACTTGATATTATTTTTTCTATTTTTGTTAATATCTCACCAAGTACATTTGATATCGCTCCTGTTGCTAGTTCATTATTATTTAATTTACCAGTAATATCATCTAAAATATCTGAATACGCTTTACCTGTTGTACCTGTACTAAATAATCTATCCTTAAAAAATAACATCGCATTATTTAAACGATTCATTTTTGCAAATAATCTATCTGCGGCTAATGCTGCAGCAGCACCGAATTTTTCAGTTATACCCTTAGAAAAATTTAATAGAAATTCATTAACATTTAAAATACCTGTTCTTGCTGCCTTTTCAAATTCCATCATAGTCATTTTCATAGAATTTGCAGCAATTATCATTGTACCTGGAATACGTTCTGCTAACTGTAAACGTAATTCTTCCATAGATACACGGCCTTTAGATGCTATTTGCTGTAAAGCTAAAAAAACACCATTAACTTCTTGCATATTTAACTGTAATGCTGAAGAAGCCTCAATAAAAGAAGTAAATATATTTCGAATATCTGATTTAGCCATATCTTGAGTAGCAGCAGCAAATTTTGCAAAAGGTATTATAGCTGCTTCAAAAGAAACACCAAATTTGTTGGTTACACCGAGTAATATACTCATTTCTTTTTGTGCTGCACTTAACGAACCTGTAAAGGTCAAGAAAGTAGTTTCAAACTTTTCTATCTTTCTAGTTGCATCAACTAATTCAGAAAAACCAAATACTATGGCTATACGTGTGGCTATATTTGATAATGAATTTAATATACTGCTTGTAAATCCAACAAGAAGGGAGTTAAAATTTGTAAGGCCTTTACTTAAAGAAGTAAATTGACGTTTTATACTATTCGTAGATTTATCTGATACAGAAATAAGTCGATTAAAACTTGATGTTATTCTATTTAAACCTGATACAGCTCCTTTAGGATCAAGACTTACAGTTAAATTTGTCAGTACATTCGACATTTTTATTTATATATCCTAAAAAGAATTGATCAATTGCTTGCATTATTGCAATAAAAATACGGAAACCATTAGGTGTTCCAAATTCGTTTTTATAACTTATTAATTCAGATAAAGGTAAAGATTGGGGACTATTAAACCCAGTTTGCCGAGAAGAATTTAATATATTAAAAGCAAAAATATATTCATTAAGATGTTGAGGCATAATAGGCTTATCTCGTAGAGCTTGAGGATCTTTTCCTTTTTCTTGAAGTGATTCAAGAAAAGAAGTACTTGATCCCCAATCTACATGCCATTTTAGATAAGCCGAAATTACTTTATTGAATTATCAATAAACTCAGCTCTATAATTTTCAGATTCAGCTGCAGTATTTATCACGAATTCACGAAAAAGACTATTTTTTAATGCTCGACTCGCTGCTTCCTCTGAAAAAGGTACATCATTACCTTCTGCGTCTACAACATTTGACCAACCCAATAATATTGTTTTTGAAAGAGCTTTACACATAATTCCAAGAAGTATCTCAGGGTCTACAGTACCTTTTTCAAGTTTATATCTATGTGGATATCGCAACTTTGCCAATAGCCGTTGGTATTTAATATTATTTACCGATGCTATTCTAAATATGGATCCTTCAAAATCTACTTCAACGCCATTCTCTTCACATATTACCGAATTTTCATCGATATTAAAAGCCATATTGAATACTCCTTTATCCTTAAAATTATTATACAACTACTCGAGTAATTTTCATCATCGTATCTTCAGCAGAATCATAAATTGCAGCCCAACTTCCTTCAAACATAATATCAGTATCTAGTCCACCAGAAACAACTTGTCCAGATTGAAACTTTACTTTTGGTAAAAGGAATGTATAAGAATTACCTGCAGCATCTTCTACTTTAAATGAAATAGAAAAAGATGAGTTCGCAATATATCTATCTAACATTGTTTTATCTTCAAAATAAATATTAATGCTACCAGATAATTCTACTTGTCCCAAAACTAAACCGATATGACTCAATGAACCTATAGCATCTTGAGCTCGTATATTATTATTGAGATTTAAAGAGATAGATTTAAACTCGTTAGTAGATACAACGCCATCTTCTTTTATTTCTACTACATTAGTGACAGAGTTCATAACGTCTGTAGTAGGCGCAGCTATTACTGTAGCATTAGCAAATTGTGACTCAGTTACAGCAGCATTTAAAGCCATAATACCAAATGCGCCAGTCAAAGGGCTACCAACATCAAAACTTAAATTCATCGTGTTTATACACGAACCGACGAAATTTATAAATGTCGGTGTAGTACTATCTTGAATATGTTTCTGAATAGTGAAAGATTTAAGATCTATACCATTTGTGAGGACTTCTGTAGTCCATGTTTCTGCCATAGCCGCTTCAATAAAATCATCAAATGATGTCGCACTTAACTCAAAACTGACATCACCAGCAGCATCTGATTTAGTATGTATTAGATCTGACACCATTCTGTTTGTTCTAATTTCTTTTGATTGAGTTGTTTCTATATTATAATTAAGACCTTCACCAGTATAACGTATTTCTGTTAAATCAGGTTCAGTCGGTGGACCTACAGCAATAGGAGTTTCACCAAAAACTGTTTCAGCTACCCTTCTTAATGCTGTTCTATTTGAACTTCCAAAACTCATGTGACTACCCCCCTATTGTATATTATCAACGTAAAATGGACATACCATATTTATTTGATAAAAAGAATTTTCTGTATTTTGAAAAGATATATACGGAGTTTTTAGATTTACTGATCCAATTACTTTTGATTGTAAAAAGGTAATAAGCAAATCTGATATTTGTAATGCTCGTGTAGTACCTTTATCTTTAGGGCAAAAAATTTGTATCATTATAACTCCTGGGGTTCTATATGTCTTTGTAATACCCCCAAGAGAAGCTTGAAATCGTTCACCACTTAAGACATTTAAACGAATAAACTCAGGTACTTCACTGTATGCTACACCTTGATACATAACAGGTGTTTCAATCCAATTATTAGAAAAATAAGATTCAATATCCCGCTGTATCTGATTTAAACTCATAATTTTAAACTCGCCATAGTTACTGCTACGATACCATTCGGCGCTTGATCAGAACTTCCGTTTTCTAATAACATTGCATATGGCGCATTATTAGAAATAAAAATCACTGGTAATTTAGGCATAGAACTTTTACCGTAGAGTTTAGATATGTATACCTTTAATTTTTTAGAGCTTGTAAAAGTTAATTTTCTTGCTTTTGGAGCTGGTTCTGGTGCTTCAACAGAACCCTTACGTTTAAAAGCTGTTACAGAAGGTCTAGATTTCGTAATTTTCCAATTAGCTCTAAAAGAACCTTCTCGTACAGGTGATCGTTCTACTACACCATTATAAATCAAAGTTGTTTTTTTAACTAATTCTGCTTGTAAATCAGCTAAAAATACATTTTTCAATTGTACTGACGTAGAAACTTTAATAGACACGAACTATTACCTCATAAATAGAAGGTGAAAAACTTGCATGTTTTAAATTTATAATTATATATTTCTTACCTGTTGTATCTTCTAACTTATCTGTTTTATCTATATTATCAGTTAAAATCATAAATTTACGATCAGTGGATAAACAACCTTTTGGTAAATTACTTACATCTATAGATAATTCAATAAGTGATACAGAAGTAGATATTTCTGTTTCTATAGATCCACCTGTTATAGGATCATATGTATTATCTACACTTAATAAAAGAAAAAGTTCTTTTTTACCAAATGCTTTGAATAAATAATTAAGGCTATCTGAGAACATTTATCGTATGAACTCGCTTTTGTGATTGTAAACTTTTTTCTTGTCCATAATCTCTTGTCAAATTTAAAACTATACTAGAAAAAATACTAACTTTATCTGTTTTTATAGATACAACATCGTGCTTCATTTCTTTATCTGGAATATATAAATCGGCTTTATTTCGAACAAGTAATAAAGTAATCTCACATTGAGTATCTATAATTTTCTGTGGAACAGTTAATTCATCATTACGTGGGAATTCTTGTACTTGTAATGGATCAGTTTTATCATATAACCAATCAAATGATACCTCTTGTAAATTGAATGCTGTGATAAGAGCTATCTCTTTACTACTTGTATCAGGTAAATTATCCCAGTCATCAGTATATAACCGATCACTGAAATATATATCTGCATCATCTACAGAAATATATGAATTTGTTCCTACAGCAAAAGCCATTTATTTCCCTTTTACTTTCGACTCTTTTATTTTTAACTCGTCTGGTGATTTATCAGACATTTTTGCACCATAATATTTCGATAGATTATGGTTCATTGCTGCAGCTATTCGACTATCTTCAACAAACAATACTCCGTTTGTAAAAACATAATTTCCAACAGCTTCTTTATTTTTCTTTGTTTTACGTTTAATGTAAAAATAAGGCATATTTTCTCCTTAAATATGAGTGAGCAAGTCTGGCTACTCGCTCACTCATTGATACTAATAACTCTAGAGGCGAGGGCTATAGTTATTAGCTGTTAGTTATTAATACCTATAATACCAGCAAGTCCAAGCTGACTAAAGTTTGACAATCCACAATACCATTTAATACGTGTGATTGTTTCATCTTTTGTCTCAGAAATACCTATATCCTGGACACTAATTCCAGCTGCTGCTGTAGCAGTAATACCGGCGACACCTATCTTTTCAGATCCGTCGTCAATTGTACCAGCAAGAATTGTAGTTGCTGCAGTTTCTGTACCTTGAGTTTGATTAATTGGTACCCAGTTATTTTTGAAAATAGGAGTACCTCGATATGCCGGAACAATAGCCCCTGAAGGTAGTGTGACTGTATCACCTATTGTTGCACCACCGAGTGCTCTAAGAAGTACGAAGTATGATCGAAGAGTTCGGCCATTCATCAGAATATAATCAACAACTCCATCTTTATCAATAACTTTATCGAGTAATTCATCGAGAAGAGTAAAAGAAAGAGCTGCTCCATTAGCACCTGCAGTGATAGTCTGAGCACTTGCTAATAGATCTAACAATCCATTAAAAGAGTTACTCGTACCATCGCCGTTAACCAAGGTGTTTGAGAATTGACGACCTACAGACTTGACTTTAGACATAATCTGTACAGCTTTCTGATCATTTGTTCCTGAACGAGTTGCCTGAATAAACTCATCTACCTCAGCATCACCGATGATTTTAGTTAATGAGTCTGTTACTGCAGTGAATGTCGCAGCTGCTTTTGCTGTAATAGTCGTACCTACTGTTGCAAATTGTACATCTCCTGCAACATTTTCACGATTATAAGCTAGAGCATTTCCTGCGATACCGATAAAAGGAAGAACTTCAAAAAACTGATCTACTGTGACAATTGTTTCAATTACTCCAGCAAGCAACATATTCTGCTCGAGCTTTGCACTTTCTACGAGTGTTACTGATGCCATGATTATACCTCCGTTAAAGGTTAAAAATAAACCCCCACCGGAGGTGTTCCTATTTTAAAGTACTACAAAGAAAACATTTTGTACATACTTATTTTACTTTCTTATAAGGATCTTAGTTTGATAAACCACTTTGGATTTTCTGTAAAGCTGATAATTTATCTCTATTAACAGTAGTACCTGTATTATCTACCAGATTGCCACTTGTCGATCCTTTAAATAAATGAGGTGCTGTTTCACCAAGTTGTTTCACCCATGTGTTTATACTAAGTGGATTTGTACCTGATGCATCGTATAATTTCTTATCTCCATCATAACCTACAGCTTTACCTTCTTCAATTTTAAAAATACCTTTAGCCCGAGAAACTACATCACTGACTGCAGTACTTAAAACACTATGTTCTGTAGCTGCAACATTTACAGAATTATCAATAAGAAGAGATTCCAATTGTCTATCCATAAGAGTTATTTTATCTGTTAAAGTCGTTTTTTCAGTATTAAACTCTGTACGCATAGTTTTTACTCGCTCTTCAACTCCTTCACTTACTTTTGCATCTAAATCACCAATTGTGATAGTCTTTTTACCGTGTGCATCTTGTTCTTTCTTCAAAAAATCATGATACTTTGTAATATCAACACCATCGAATGCTTTGAGTTTCTCCATTAATGTAATATTATTATTTCGAAACTCATCTACTTTTTCTTTTGCAGTAACACCTGATATTCCTGTTAAGTAATAATTACCGTCTTCACTCTTTGTATATAATGCTTTTATCGATTCGTCTAATTTCTCTACTTCTATTGCTGTCATTTTAAATTTAAACATTGTTAATCTCCTCCGGAAATCTCTTTTGTTGGATCAAAGACCTCACCTCTTAATAAATTATATGTTAATGTTTGTCTATCAATTGAACCTTCCTGAAACGCTTTTGTTAATGCTGCAAACTCTGCATGTGACAACTTCGTTTCCAGAAAATTTTTACTTACTTTTATATCTACTTTATCAGAACCTAAAAATAACGCTGCAATATTATAAGTTAAATTAAGCAACGTATTTACAGTATCAGCAATATCAGATAATGTAGCTGCATCAGATGCATGCCGTAAGTGTACTACACTCTCTGCTTCAGATCCTCTAGTATTAGAATCCATTAAAGTAGCATTAAACTGAGAAATTTGAGCTTGTTTTTCCGCTAATGCTTTCTCTAAAGATTGTAAACCTTGACCTTGAAATTCAAGGAAATAAGCTTTTGATTTAGCATCAGGTAATACCCACGCCACTGAGGAACCTATTCGTAAGTCTTTATCTGAGGTAGAACCAGAAACGATTGGTGTCGGTAAAGATGTAAAATGTCGTCCATTTTCTAAATCAGCACTAGATAAATAATGAGATAAATTAACATCTACAATATCAATAATCGGTGACTTTTCAGGTGTTATATTTAACCCTAAAGGTGTAGCACATATAAAAGGTATAAAATCAAGACTTTTACCTTTTATAGTAGGGACTATAGAACTTTGTACTATACCCACATCGTTCATTTCATCAATACTATATTCATTATCTCTTAATTTCAAATGAAAATAAACTACATCTGATGTTGATCTAAATTCTTCAACTGTATCAGCTTTCAATATCACATCTGTTAAGACACCGTCACTATTTTTATACCAATCAATTATTGATTCTGTTGAGTATCTCAATATTACAGGTTGATTATTTTTAGTATCTATAAGTAACGCTACCCGACCCATCTTTAATAACTCATCTACTGTATATTTAAAAATTTCATTGAAACTACAGAAACCTAAACTATCAGTAAATAAATATTTCATATTATCAGGGTATTTCACAGCTGGTAGCCGTCTTGTTATCATTCCAACATTCGAAGTCACAATTCTACTTGTAATATTCACAAATAACGCTCTTAATAAATAAGCATCATACTCAGCTTTTGTTTGACCAGATAATGCAGGAAGATACTCTGTGCTTTTACTTTTTATTGCTTCTTGCCCTTCAATAACATCTCTTATTTTTACCCATTGCTTCTTATATTTTTTATAAAGAGTATGCTCTATCATGATCCCTTTACCCCTACTGTAATTACTTTTTTCGATTTATCTAATATTATATATCTCAATACATCCCAATCATGATCTGGTTGACCGCTTGTAGCTACATCCTCACCCGTTCTATCATCTGTTTGTAAATCAGATAAATGACCAATCAATCTCGGACACGAGTCAAATATAAACATCGCAGGTTTCTCTTGTGGTATAACAGTAGCATTTTTTAATAATTGACGACATAATGCTAAACCATTAACTCTACTGCCAGGCGATTTGTCACTTAATGTCCACTCAATTCCTTCTTCTTTCATTAATCCTGCAATACTTGGACCTTG